>JGI24158J21664_10012334_pt1 | contig 11325 bp, 9 predicted proteins | sample Ectturendosymbi3_FD_21664 | JGI IMG/M metagenome (IMG submission 21664)
ATTGCTTAACCTTACTGATAGGCCCGTTTTTATAATTGTCTTTTGACTCAATGGCGAAGAGTTAGAACAACAACCGTATAATGTGCATTGCAGGCAATGGCATGCAGATTTCGATATGTAGAATTGTGGAGAGAAATGTCCCTTCTAAATTTTTGAAACTTCAAGAAAATAGATAGCCTTTTAAGCAGTAAATGTTTAGTTTACGCGCTTGTATTAAATTTTTCAGTTCAGGCAAGATTTTGGACTTTGTTCCGCAACTGCGCTGTAGCAGAAAGTGCTTACGGGGTATCGCTTGCTATGAATGACTAAAAAAGGTCATCTTTTTTAGGGAGCACAGAGTTGCAAAACAACCGTTTGCTATGGGAGCAATAGTTATGTGGACGCACGATTTCTACTGATCTTGGCCGTAGCGCTAAAAACGAGCTAGCGCCGGCTCTGAAAAACCATTCCAACTGGTATTGCTTACAAGTTTTGATTATGTAGCATGTACCAGCGGACTCCAAGTGCAGTTTATAACGATAATATTCTGATAATATAACTTCAAATCCATGAATAAGAAAATGTGAATCATGCTCCAGCAACAAATCGACGCATTATAAAGAGCTTGAAGTCTTTAAAGATATTTTCTAACTGAAAAGACACTGCAGTGATTTCAGTCCATTGCGCAGCCCAGTCCTCTTTGGTATATTTGCGATACACTATAGCTGCAATCAACGTCAATGCAACGTTGTATTGTCGTAGATAAATTTGTTTCACTTCGTTCTTACTCTCGCTCGCTCTCTTTTTTGCTCTAACGCTGCTTTAATCTGTGCGATCCCTGGAACTTAATGCTTTAGACCAGGGCTTCTCAAACAATGGGTCACGACCCCATTTGGGGTCATGTAATGTAATTTTGGGTCGTGAAAGAAATTGGNTTGACAAATTAGATATAAAAATGTTTGTAAACTTTACAAGGAAATTAAAAGTAGGCTTGCAGTGAATCTATTTCTAGTTTCTTAGTCATTTAGAGGCAATATCTTGCTTTATGCTGTCAGTTGTTTGCTAAGATGTCTTCTTGAGCTATCGAATGACAATAATCAACCAAGCGCAACAAGTCATGCGGTGTTATGTCATGATTGTTTTAACGATTGACCAATGCGGACCTTATTGCATTTACTCCGACACGAAGGCATGCTTCTGTTTGCAACTCTAGGCTAAATTTTAGTCTAAAACTACTCGGTGTGCTCTCAAAGCTAACGCCTATGTCTAACCCAAATGGCTTACTGGGCCAAAACTTATGTCATTGTCTTGACCAGGGCCGCACATTGAATAACATATTAATGAGGGCCGCACATTGAATGGCTTACTTTGTTCTTAGCAAACCAAATTTAGCTAAAGCTAATGTTCTGAAAGCGTTCGAATCCTAACTGCAATGGTAACAAACGTGATAAAATGGGACTGAGGACCCCCTGCATCAAAAATGTCGAATGCAAGATTATAAAAATAAGGACAGGTTGTCACTATGTAGGATACTTTTACTACAGTGAAAACCTACAGTAAACTGGGCCGCACAAAACCCTCAACTGGGCCGCATGCAGCCCGCGGGTTGGACATAGCTCGCCCAGCCCCTAGAAAAGCTTTCAGTTTGTAGAACACAGTTCCAGAAGCACTTTGAACTTTATTTAAGGAAAATTTGGATCCACAAACCATACAAAATTGAAATTTCAGGAGGCCACACATCTGCCATGCCCAGGATGAATTTGCGGAGTTTTTAAATCACAAAAGTTCGCAAATGGAATTTTTAAAACAGAGTTTATGTCATTTTTGGATAAGGACAAGAAATTAATGCCCAGTCAATTCTGATCTAGCCATCCCTAACTCTTAGTGCTTTGCACAACCTATTTGTGTGAAGCGTTATTCTCAAAATTGACAATCATCAAGAACATAAACCGATCCTTTTTGAAAAATGCTGCGAATTCACTTCGCCTGCGTTGTTTGTATCATTCTACGAATGGATGATCTGTGCAAAAATTTCCAAGCCCATCAACCCAATGGTTGTGCTTAATAACTTCTATAAACTGAATTGTTTCTTCGTTAATTTTTTCGCCTGTTTCCACTATGTGTTAGTGTTATTACTAGGGCAAACAATTTTTTGACCTAAAAACTGAAATTTTTGACTTTATAATTTACAAATTTTGACGTTACTTTGACCTATAAATTTCCTGCGTTTGCAACTGCAAAATAATTCAGCCTTAGGTGTTGTGGCTAACTCAGAATCATATTCATACCCTATACTTGGAAATTTAAAAAAAAATTGGTTGTTTGACTTTAGAGATGATATACTCATATGTACATAATAACTAAAGTAGAGCCAAACCTGAGAACATCATAAAGTTGAAACACTATTTGCATAATGGATTGAGCATTTATCAAACCTAGTACTGTGAGACCACGTTTCTTGCCTTAACCACGCACAGCCTACATAATCAGTGGTTCTCAACCACAGGGTTGCCAGATTGGCTTTTTTGACGCCAAAATTTGTGAAGTTTGGCTTTTTTTAGAGGCAGTTGGCGTCAAAAAAAATTGTTTGGCTTTTTGGCTTTTTCTTTCCTATGTTTGGCTTTTTTTGGAGGCAGTTGGCACATACTATCAGACTGGTGTTTTGGCTTTTTAAATATCTTGCTGAAAAGTGTTATTAAGCTATTTTGAACAGTGCTTGGTGCATTTTCTCAAAAGTAATCTGGAAACCCATAAAAGAATAAAGTTTTAGCATATCTCGCAACCGATAATGCCAAAGGTTCGAGTGGAAACACTAGAAAATGTGGAAGATGAAGGTTTGGAATTGTTCTTATAGAGTGTAGAGGTAATGCTATAACATTATTCTTCTAAAATGTCCTACAAGTAATCAAAATTTTTTAATTTCATGTTTACTTTTCAATTTGGCTTTTTTCAGACATGATTTGGCTTTTTTCTCAAGAGATACCTGGCAACCCTGCTCAACCACTGTTCTGAGAGCCGCATGCGGCTCCCACCTGACCAAGCATATTTTGTGCTGCCCTCAGCCGTCTTTCAATACTGCAAAATCTTATTAATACTTTGTGTAACAGACTGATCTGCAACAAAGCAAAATGCGTCAAATGACTTGTGTTAAAATTTTATTAGTGCGGCCACGGCGTACTTAAGATACGGCCGAATATGTCACATTTTCCCAGGCCGATTGTCAACCTGCTAGGTCTGACTGAGTGCGAGTGTGGGGTGTGTTTATAAGTGGTTAGTTCCGTGAATTTTGAGTTTATATATTTAAAACTTGGCGTTACTTCGTCCATTCAGCCACTGTATTTGTAAAGCAATCTTACTGAAGCATGTGCTATTTTGTATTTACCACCAGAGCCGTAGGCCTGCTAAGATATAGGCTGCTGCAGGGGTGGTCAATTAATTTTGCTCGGTGGCCACTTTCAGAAGGCAGCGTTTAGCGGAGGGCCATACCTTCTTATGGAAGTAGAAGCAAGTCTCCGTTACGTTAGGCTCAGCACTAAGATTTACTGTGATAAGTTGGAGGAATATTTCAGATTAGAAAATTTTCCTGAAGGCTTCCGCGGGCCACTGAAAACGCTGTGGCGGGCCACATTTTTGGCCCGCGGGCCGGCATTGGCCCACCCCTGGGCTACTGCACCAAACCCAAGCCTGACATGTCTGGAAGTTTTAAGTGTCAATGGTATTTATGTCGGCTTTGCCAGTCAAGTTTGCATCAAGTTTTGCGCAGGCTTAAAAGCTAATGTTGCCAGTTCGTTTCTCCTGACAGCTACAGATTAGCTTTAGTCTTTTGATATGGTTGAAAACATTGGCAGTTATTGTTACAATAAGGGGTTGTGCAGTGCAGTCAACAGTTGCTTGAGTTTGTAGGGTTTGCTTAAGGTAAGGGTAGAGTTATTCATAATGCAACTAAAGGTTAGATTCTGTGTTGGGGTAGGGGTTAGGTATTAAAACAACTTTTACATGTAGTGCATGAGACTGCTGGATTGTAGCTTGCGTGAACAGGCTGCAAGTACAAACCGCTAAACAGGTTACTTAAGGACAGGTTACTTGTGAGAAATAAGTTTCAACCTGGTTTGCTATATTGATAAGCACAATGATTGCTGACTATTGATATATGGTTGGTAGATTTGGAATATGACTAAATAATTATATATATATAATATGACTAAATAATTATATATATATAATTGTTTGCCGTATATATTATATATATATATATATACGGCAAACAACAAAACTTTAAATCATATAACACATATTACAACTATTTAGTTAAATAATGTAGATATTTAATTTTTTGAAGTGCAGAAATGAGAAAAAAGTCATTTAGCAAAGTTGTTCAGAAAAAAAGTTATTTAGCACAGTAGCCTATGGTTGACTTTTCTGAGTTGGCTAATTTTAATTTCAGCATGCCTACCTCAACTTTACATATTTTAGAAAACAAGACAAATAACTCTTTCACAACATTTGTGAAAATGATTTGGTAACAATTTTAGGTTACCAGGGTAACATGGGACATAAACAGGATTTTGATGTACCTGCATCAGGTTTTCTTTCTGCATATGATTAATTTTTCTTCAATAATTTAGCATTTGATTTTGAACTTTGAGCTTATTGAAATGTGTAAATATACATTATTGAAATCAAAATCATGTTTGTGTGTGTTCCAGTTTACCCTGATAACGTAAGATTTGTTTNATCTGATTGAATATATTTTTCGATGCAAAACCTCACTAATACTTAAATTTTAAACAATGGTTATGTCCCATTAGCCACAATTATGGGTATTATATATATTTGGAGAAAACATGCAAAAAAGTCTGCATCTCACGTTACCCTGTGAGACCAGGGTAATTTGGTATACCAACAATTTTTTTGAAAAAAGGGACTATTTATTAACTTTCAAATATGAAAAAACTTTGTGTTTTTAGAAACTTACATACTTACAAGACCTTTCATTGTTAGAATGTTTCAAAATAATGTATGGTACGTTGAAAAAACAAACACCTTTAAAATTGTCCCGAGTAACACCTTTTGACAGTATTCAACAGTGAATGAGAAATTATGCAATGTAAGTGCATATTTGAAATGCTAAGCAATAAGCATATTGACTTGGTTAGTCCCACAGGCAAAACAGCAGCATAGAAAAATAAATGGTAGATGCAGTGAACATGTTTTGCAGGCAGGGTAATGTAAATTTGGTTTTGTGCTCCTAATGAAAACAAAAAGTGCTGCAAGTTTGATATAATGATAACACAGCAGTCCTGACGCCTCAGATGCTGTGAGAATTATTTCTATATATAGCCTACAGCTCAGTTTTGTTGTTAATGAATAAATTGTGTGGATGTTACAATGATAACCTCCAAGTAAAAATTATTTGCTATGTCATTTCTGCTTTAATTGTCATGCTTGCACATCGCGAAAGAAGAACTGCAACGTGAATTGTTAATATGTAGCAGTTGGTACTACATTGTAAGCTTTGACAGCTGTACATGGTAAAATGGTTAAGTGTTTGGTTTATGGTTGCAACTCTGGATATAACGAGAAACAGCAACAAGTGCTTGGATTTCCTTTTCAACAAACCTGATTTATTAACAAAGTGGATCAACTGTGGCAACCAATCTGAATGGAAGCCAATCAAAAACTCCATAGTACGCAGAAAACATTTAGGGATGATTTTGTTAAAAACAGGTAAAAGAAGAAATAAAAAAGGAAATGCAACCAGTTCAACAACACACCCAGAAAAAGCATCAAGACAACCTTCAGCATTGGCTACTGCTAGCTTGTCAACAAATACTCTTAGCAGAGAATGTATCAGACTGATGAAAATGAAAGTTTTGAAGTTGCGGATTTAATTTAGTCAGTTCATGATTTGAGCTTTTTGAACTCACCAACTGGTTGCTTGTGTGCAAGAAAACAAGTGCATGGATAATAATTTGCAATGTTGTTTTTAATTAGGAGACAGGATTTTCATCAATGCAAAAGCCATAAAAGTTGATGAACATTTGCATGTGCCACTTCAGTTTTGCAGTTACCCAGACCCATATCCCACTTTCAATCTTTCATCATGTTTTTTTCATGATAGATGTGCAGAATTAACGCAGTACAGTATGTGAGAATTTTTTTTTCAATAAGAATTGTACGCCTAACTAAAACAAAGGAGTTTATGAACAAGTGCTGCAATCAGCTGTTTGAAATATTTTGAAGCTAAATGATTTGTATTGACATTTTGGTATAATTTGGATCAAATCTGGGCACACTGGTAGCAAAACGTTTGCACTATTCCACAGAGGTGTGTTGCATTTTGCTTGCTGAAGGTTGTTTGCAAAAGTGTCTGTAATGCTGTAAGTACATGTATATAGAGAGCATGGTTTACATTTCCCGGAACCCTAACACATTCTAGCTTTAGATTATTTTTCAGACTATGCATCATTAAACAAAAGCATGGCAAAGCTTTAAAAAAAGTCCCATAAACCGCTAGTATCATTACAACTACTGCTACAGTCATGAAACAAATGCATGTGATCGAGTTTACCTGCATTTTGAAACAAACCAAATCGGCCTGCTAATGATGGCCATCCGGCCGTATCTTAAGTAGGCCGTGGTGCGGCTCTAACGAAATCGTAAGTCTAGATTTGGCTCCCTTCAATGAAAGGTTGAAAACCACTCCTACACAATATTCAATCGTCCTGTAGTGGGCAAAACAAAATTATTACGCCAGAAGTCGCAACAAACCCACTGTTATTTCAGAATTGCAACTAAACTTGCAAAACCATATCAATACGTGTTGTTGTAGTTTCAATAAAATATCGATGAAGAGAAAAAAAACTGTGCTGCAAGATAAGTTTAGCCTAACAACAAATTTTGACCTAATGATAAATTTTGACTTTTTTTGACCTAATAACTTGGGAGTGGCTCATGGTATGAGCGTGAAAGTTGTTTTGTGGGCGTTTCATAAACTTTAAAAAAGGCAGAAAATTTTTGATTTTCGCTTGCCCTGGTTATTGCTGTATAGTTGCTTTCGTGGACTGTGTGCATTTGCTATCCATCAAGGGGATCGCATAGAAAAAAGTTTATTAAAATGGGTTGCAGAACAAATATGTTTGAGAAGCCCTGCTGTAAACCAGTGGTTTTCAAACTTTTTTGTACCGCGACCCAGGCCTGTAGCCACCGGAGGGCATTGCCCCCCAGATATGGTTGTGCCCAGAAAAATTAGTTTTAAACATATAATAAAACAATAATCTTTCCCCCTAAAAATGCATTTTTCCCCTCCAAAACTGAAAGCCTGGTTACGTGCCTGCTGGGGACGCCGAAAAATCCCAACAATGTCGCAAGTAGTTTCTTCAATACAGTGCATCTGCTCCCAAAAGACCGTAAGTTCGAACATGGGAGTGCCAAACTTGTTTCTTGGCCCGCGCGCCATCTAACCTCGGTACGCCCCTGATCACTTCGAAGTCTACAAACAAAATGGTACCAGAAGAACGAAAAGTACGGAAATTCTAAGGCAGGCTAAGAGGTTCCGTTATTCGAAGGGAGTGTAGTTTGCATTGCAATTGCAATCGTTTTTCCTTCTGCGTGCCAGAGGGGCACGAAAGTTCGTTGGCAAAGTTAGCGTCACAGATCATTCGTCAAGTACAGTATCTTCATCTTGCGCTGCGGTTTTGCCACTAAGCTTCATGTCGCTGAGCTTGTGCTGCGGTTCGCACAAGTTCAGAGCGTTCAAAACAATATCTGGAAATCAATACTTAACGGCTTCGTTTGCACACTTGCGTTTTTCAAGAACAAAGATTTAACAAACTCCAATAAATTCATTACATATCGTGACCCTTGCTGCTAAGTTTAAATTTCCTATTTATTAGCAGCGGGCCGCTTGAGTTGAGCAATTTGCTGTGACGTTTCTTTAGCCCAGAACCGGTGTTCTACAATGACCTTGTATGTTTTTGTTAAGTTATTCCTGACTAGTCTGTGCGTAGCTAGGCACACCATACGTCCCGTTTTAAAGACTTTGTCCCGGTCAGTCAACCAAAAAGTCCCGGTAACGCATTCAGTCAGCCAGCATAGTTCTATATATACCTGGGGCATCAACTCTCGTTGAGATAATTTTTCTATCATAAATAGCACGGGGTCTGATAACAGATGCAGAATGCTGGAGCAGCATGTGAAAGCCCTTATCGCCTGTAGAATTATTACTGACTTTTCCGGCTGTGATTTTTACAAAAAAGTGAAATCGAACAAAGATATGTTGAAGAAAATATTGTTAATATAGAAAAGTATGACTGAGCGAATGCGTAAATTTACAAATACTTGAACATGGTTTTATTTATTAGTAAAATGCATTATTTTAGTTTTTCTTGATGTATTTACTGCAGGAATCCAAAATAGCTGCACGCTTCAAATGAGATGTGAACCACAAACATCTGACACGGCTCGTTGTTCTGAAACGTCCCGGTTTTCAATCACAAAAATATGGTATGCCTATGCATAGCGGCTTTCAACTTGCTAGAAAGTCGTCGTCTCTTAAGTCAAGCTTAGTGACATGAAGTACTGCGCTTGACGAATGAACTGTGACGTGGAGTCCCGTAGTATACCATGATGTAGACGGCGATTTATAGAAGTTAAGCAAAGCTCGTATTGACGAATGGCTTAATGATCACCAAGACAACGGAAAAGAATATTGGCAAAAATTGTAGCTGGAGGTAAGTGCAGAGCTTCAGAGGGGCCGGAAAATAACGATTTGCCTTTGCACGCAAAAATCGAGAGTCAGTTGAATGAAAGGGGATGAAATTGAACATTTGCTTCGAGCAACGACAGCCATGCTATTTACTCTGTGTTTCAGGATTAATTGAGAAATAGGCGCCTCCAACAATAACTGACTTCGCGCTGCCAGTAAATAACCAAATACAATTCCACGAACCACTTAAAAGCCACCTACTCTGGTCACTGTGTCCAACCACGCCATAGTCGATCACGAGACTAATCCCTCAGCCACACCACCTACGACGTGATAATGCAAAACAACACTTCCTGTTTCTTTACCTATGAAGAAATACTGTAACATGTATGCAGTTAAATTTTCAAGACATTTTAAAGATACTTAAAAAACACTGAATCAAATTGTGCTGCATAATTGCCTTACTTTTAAGTTAAAATTTCTGAGTTCAAAATGTGATGCTTCTCTGGCAGGCGGAGTGCGTGCAATCACGTGGGAAAATAAAGTACTTGCCATAGTCGAAGGAGATCGGGTTGCAAGTGGTGTGGTCACACCCCGACACTTTGCAAGTTTGCGACATATCGGGCAAAATTTAGTAAAAATCGGGCAAAATTTTTTGAAGAATTTTAAAAATACTTTTATAAATCTGACAGATTAATGTATTTTCATACTTCTGAAAAAAAAGAGAAAGAATCAGTGATATGTTTTTCGGATCCAATACAATGTTTATACAAGGTAAATTACAAAAAACATTTTGTGCTGTTGGCGACTGAACAAATATCCAATCTGATCTTGTGTATACACTTAAAAGTAATTTATGATAATATTGTGTCCCCTGTCATTTCGCATGCTGAACTCCTTGTTCATATTCTCTTCCCATCGTGGTCGATTAAGGACTAAAACATGATAGAAGGGTGTTAATTTCCTTTATTTACTATTATTCTGTGTATGTGTCTGCATGGTTGTTTTCCAGATAGCTTGTCTTAGCTTTATTGGACAGACATCTAATGACATCATGTACTTGACGCCCTTTGCCAAAAACTATTTCTAAAAAGGCCTCTAACAAACAATACGTGAGTTATTGAAGTGTTTTTTTTTCACTACATTTGCATGTTTCTTGCAACACAGTATTGAGCTGACAACTTGTACGTTAAGCTCGAGATTTAGGAATCATTGAACTCTAACTACTTTTCATTTCGCAATTACTTTTGTTGCTGGTTTTTGGCTAATTGCACGCTACCGTAGTAGTAGAATTGTCGAACATAAGCTAGCTATGGGTTAGACTGTTAGAGACTGTCATGAGTGGTTCGAGGCTAAGCAGACGGAGATATTGGGGGAACACATGCGTCAGGATTCGCAAAAACTAAAACAAAGGAAGAGAAGCAGGAGGTTCTCGCTGAATAATCGAGCTGGTGTCAATACTGCCAAAATCAGTCTTGAAAACAGTGTACAAAAAATTTGCTAACAGAAGCACAGATGGTTACTTAATCAAGTCGTACTGAGTCGATGATCTTGATGATCTTGACAACTCCATCCGTGAAAAACGATACTGAAGAAATGAAAGAAGCACTGGCCCATGCAGAAAGTGCATCGGTTTCAAATCATACTGCTGTTCGTACAGACGTTGGGCTCTGGCCAAGAGAGATTGACCCATGTATGCTTGATTATTGGTTGGAGTGAGGCAGTGACGAATGTCAGCAATTAAAAGTGTGTCTTCTTGACTTCAGCCAAAGTCTTCGGAGAGAAGCCACCGCATGTTATTGTCAGAAAGCCTTTTTTACGCAGATCAACAGTACTTTAACTCATCAAGAAACCCCTCGAAGGTGGTTATGCCATTCACCGATAAAATCTACACTTTTCTGCTTTAACTGCAAGCTTATGTCGAGAGACACTGTCTTTGCAAAGGGGTAAACGCACTTCGATCAGAACCCGTAAGCACTGTCCAGCACTAATCAACGAAATACACTATTTGAAGTTTATACTACGTAAGAACGTTAGAGGCCGCGTAGATGACTGCATTGCAAAGTAATTGAGTGAACGATGAACTGTTCGCGTTCTGTTCCTCTGCGTCTTGCAGAGACCGTTCGTTTTCTGTGTGAACGTGGCTTGCCATTTCGCGGAACTAATGAAAAGGTTGGTTCTCATAACGGTCTCTTTCTCAGAGTGCTAGAGCTTATTTTAAAGTTTAACCCTTCTCTCGCAAACCATATCAATACATATGCCTGAAATGGAAACGGTCACACTTCTAATTTATCAAAAACTACAGGCGATGAGTTCATTGAGCTTCTGGGAAAACAAATCTTGGATCGTATCATCACTGCTCAGAAATCTTTTTTTTTCAAATTATTATTCAGTGTTCCATTCGTCACCTGGTGTTTCGCATGATGATCAGCTTACTTGAGTAGTTAGATACGTTCTTCCTACGGGGCCTGTAGAACGTTACATTCTTTTTAGAGATGTTTGACGGATATGCAGGAAAACGCCTAGTAACGGAATAAACATTGCGGAGGGCAATTGTATGACAAACCGAGTAACACGAATGGAATGTTCGGTGGAATGCAGACACACATCATCTTGCAACCCTGCATTAAAGCAATATA
>JGI24158J21664_10012335_pt1 | contig 11325 bp, 9 predicted proteins | sample Ectturendosymbi3_FD_21664 | JGI IMG/M metagenome (IMG submission 21664)
TTTTTTATCTAAAAAAGCAGTGTTTTTGAGACCTTCCCATGCGTTTTTGTCTTTCACAGATAGATTTCCAGAACCAGATGAGTTTGCACGGAATATCTGTACAAGGATCTCAAAAGCATAATTATTGGATTACTCATTACATTCTTAGTTACAGTACTGATGGGTCAACTTGGAATGAATATCGGTCTGGATTCACTGTAGTGAGCAATGGTATGTTTTTGAATTTCACTATAATCTGTTCAATTTAAAAGGTATTGCAACAGTGCAATTACCCAAGATCGAACAATTTTGGAAAACCAGGCATTGCAACAATACCTCGTGTTGTGTTGTTTACATCTGTTCTCGTATATTCAAATGGTGGTCTGCAACTGTTTGCCGATTAACCCTAGGACTACCAAACGGGTCAATTGACCCTTTTGCAATTTTCTTTTCAAATTTTTACAAAACGTTTGCAGCTGGGAACCCCAAACATTTTGACTTTCATTATTTCTGTGCCTTGAGCAAACCATCAAGTCGACTAACAACTTTGCTTTTAAAACCAGTGTTTCACGATGGAAAAACAGTGAACTACCACACGAGTCAGTTGACCCCTAAGCAGAGAATGTTGGGCTTTCCAAAAATAACGTAACCAAGTGGCACCACCTCTACTGATTAGTTGACCTCGGTCTGCCAAAGTATATAGGTACCCACATTTCGGAAATATTCTTGCACAATATGGTGCTTTCTATCAATCTCTTCGTCAACCTGACACATTATTGGCTTGAGCTCATCAAATTCATTTTCAGCGGAGTCTTTATCAACTTGAAGAGCTGTGAGAACTTCTTGTGCATTCTACCTTCCATTTTTTGCTAGCCTAGTCACAGCAGATAACTGCATAGCATAAGCTAGAGCAGGTGTGTGGTCAAATCTTCTACTTCCACTTTTGAGTGAGTTGTTGAAACCATTGCTTGGCCGCACTATACCTCGGGGCAGGTGTTGAGCAGCCATTCAACTGTCTCATTGTCCAGCACCGTCAGGCCATGCAGTCCATGGGGAAGTCGATGGAGTGGACAGTGGAGGACAACATGGTCGACGGTTTGTTCTTCTGCGACACATTCACAGGCTGCAGAGGAGGCTATAGAGCATTTGTATTTTGGTCAAATAATATCACGAAAACGCAAGCCTGCATTTGAGATAAACAGCTACTGGATGCCTGCGAAATTCAGCTATAAGGCCACTATCGAGCGTTCAACTATGAGACGTTCCGGATACTTGCATATTACATCTTCTGGAAGTCTGCGGGAAGCCTATTGAACGACGTGATCCAATAGTTGTATAAACTTCACTGCCAACATACCGACAAGGAATTTTTAGGTCCGTTGATGCAAAGTGTTGTATATTTGGCAAAACCTTAGCACTATTCCGATAAACATGACAAAAATGGTATGATATAGGCGTATTTCTTGGGTCATTGTGCCAGTCAATGTAATCTAAGAGACACGTTTATTAATTGGAATTACATTATGTTTCTGCCAATTATTTGAATCTCAGAGATAGAAGTTCATAAATTCTACTTCAACGTATAGTTTGTGAGAATAATTGGAAGTGTTGGTTTTTGTTTTATTCACTTTTTCAAGAACTATTCAAGTGATATTACTAAAGTTTTGTGTACTTAGTAAANACGCAAAGACCTANTAATCATTGTTAAGTAGTAGCATAGTTCTTTATGCAACTCCCATTGCACTATGGGCGTAGCCAGTGGGGCATTTGGGTCATGGTCCTAAAAAATACAATTTCCATAATTTGCCAATTTTACGAAAACGTCGTACTACGGTTGAGTGAACGTGGTAGCGTCATCACAAGGCAACCAAAAAATTGTATTCGTGTGATATGCATATTGACATGCATATCACACAAAGTTTATTTCCCCAAAGTTTTCTAGCAAACTCGGTCCTTGTCGCAATATAACGTTTGAGCAGTTTGCATCCCCAATTCCACAAGGCAGTGAAATCAAATAAGAGAATTGCCACTGCGCATGCGCAAAACGTGTTCGCGAACGCACTGTGACGTCACCACAGACAAAGCTCCTACTGCCAAAATCAATTCATATGAAAAAGATGCGATAACTAGTGCGCTATATCCAAAAAAACACTCATATTCAACATATGGGTCAATTGACCCCATTGGTAATTCTTGAAGAAAAAAATCTTGTTAGTTGTAGGGCTAAACAGGTACTTGTATTTTAATCTTCATGGTTTGTTTTCTTTAGGAAGCGCTTGGTTTTTCTCGGAAGAAGAAATTCATTTTGAAGATTGGCTTTCTAGTAACAACATTTCAACCACTTTACTCGAAACAGCAAGCAATGACGGAAATATTTACTCCACATCTTTTCTTGTCGGAAACCACGACGCCGAAACCGTATCAACTGTTCAGTTCAACCACAGCATAGAAGCACGGTTTGTGCGTATTTATCCACAAGCTTGGTATCAGGGCATTGGCCTCAGAATGGAAATGTATGGCTGCGTAAAGGCTAAGCAGACTGCATGTGAGTACATTTAACGCAAGTATTTCTTTGACGAATACAGTTCGGTTTGCGCTGTCTCTGATCACATCACAATCAAACGCACTTCGCAGTTTTTTGCAAGCAATAAAAACTGTGTTTGCTTTTTTACGTTTAATTGGTTAATAAGTGTTATGAACAGTTTGTTCTAAGAACTACCATATTGGTAACTAAATTGTGAGAAAAGTGTTTTTCGCACAGATGAAAGTTTGTGTTTTCATTGCCCGCCGTCCTACTACTGTCCTGGTGATGGCAGAAGGCTTTCATGTGGACGGTGTCCTGATGGTGGCTCTCTTGGCACCACTGACAAAATCAATGATTACAGCCAGTACAATCTAACGTGTGGAAGATCCCCTACAGAACATTCATTTGGAAAAGCAGCAAAATGTGAAGAATGCCCTGATGGTTTTGTACGTAATTCGTTTCATTTTGTAAGGAATAAAATAGCGTTGTGGACTACAAGCTTTCTTTTCACAATTAATTCGGGCACATACGAAACAAAGGGTTTGAACAGCTTTCTAGCTCAATCAGCTGGCGAGTTGTGGTTTTTAGCCAAAATGACCAAGGTTACGTTTTTTGGGATTTGAATTTATATCCAATTTTTGGTTTGTAAGCCATAATTTCGGCTCAAGATAAGCTAGAAAGCCGATCACGGGCTCTAAAGACTCAGGCGATAGCCTAGTTTCCAAAAAACACTTGAGAGCAAAAACGGCCCATTCTTTTGGCTCCCAGGGCCATAAAACCAGGATTTTCGTTAAGAACGTATATATACGTCGACCGGTACCCTGTGCATGTTTTCTCCTCGCGTATATTTACTTGGGCCGGTACTGAAAGTGTATCCTCCACAACACTACTCGTCCCAGCTGGCTAACACGAGAATTTCCTTCAGTCTAAATTTAAAGAAAACTGTAAAACATCAGACAATAAAGAGCTTCATATTTATTTGAGATATTCTTTGCAATTTTGCATTTCAGTATGTTATGCCGATTCGATCTCTATGTAAAAGGGAATTTTAATGTTATTATTTTCAAAGAAATATTTGCAATATGTTTTCAATACCGGCTTACGTATCATTACGTACATGGTGTGCATGAGACAGACACATGGATACGCAGCAGCACGGATTTGGCATTTACTGGATACCCGCTGTAATCTTTTTCTCTCGAAATTTCGTATGTTTATGCCAAACAACTTTGAAGAATAAAAGTGGATTTAAATATTGAAGCCTTCTTTTGGGTTTCAGTTACAATGTGTTTCATGAATACGGCATAAACACGGTTAATTTTGAAAAGCTGTCCGGTGTGGAGCACGTTTTCTCGGGAAAAACACGCGGTACGGAAAATATGAAATATAGGAAGAGATTTATAAAAGATAGTTGAAGTTGTTTTGGCCTTTACAACTTGTTTTAGATTTACTGCCTTTATTAAAATGCTCAATCAGTAGGGCTGAAATGTTCTACTTTTATTCATTAGGTTTGCGAAAATGGTTTTGCACGTATGTGTCCAACATTCACTTACGGATCAGGCTGCAATGCAACTAGCTGCGATGAATGCTTGCCTTGTGGCCCCGGTGAGGCCTGCGCCAATGGCAACAAAGTTTTCTGCCAAACTGGACGCTTTTCTGTTGACGGGAAAACAGGTGAATGAGATAAGAGAAAGTGAATTCTCTTGTTTAATTACCACAAGAGCAGGAGTTTTCAATATCTGCGAGTAAATGGTTATTGGCTACCTTGTCCTACTTGTATTTTTATTGACATTTCTTATTACTTCAATAGACAAGTTCCCAAAAAAGTGAGAGCTAATTGGCAACCTAGAATGTCAGGCGGCTTATTAGGCAGTCAGAGAGAACAGTGCTCAAACAACGCTTAGGCTGCCTCGTTGTTCCTAGCGTTTGGGGAAACCAACAATTCTGAATGCAACGACGACCATCCTCACCAGCAACGCTACATTGGGTGTCCAAACCCACTATACTGTCAAGGCGCGCAGCGACGAATAGACTGACTTCACCTGTGTAGTGTGAATAAACGCTACATGCTGTGTCATCTGTGTTTAACCGTTACAGGGTCAACCTTGTCACCAAATTTATTATGCTCTCTTTGTGGGGTGAAATAAGGTTTGTTACATTTTAGTGCCGTTACTTTAATTGACAGCATTTTACGGATAGAGCCACTTTTCTGGCTCGACGATCCGTTATTCCCCCGCCCCCATTAAGGTAGCGATGTCTGTCCAACATGTATTTTCTTTTCGCCTCATGTGAAACGCACCATAAAACTGCTTCTCGGTCCATATCCACTCAGTGTTGCCAAAAATCATGGTATTGATATCGCCTAGAACTGTTTGGCAGCTCTACATTTTTTTTCAGATCTATGTCACCTGTGTCCGGCTGGTACGTTTACCAACGAAACTAGAACGAAGCAATGTCGTGAATGTCAAGCAGGTAAAAATTGGAGTGATGTTAGTTAGAACGAACGTAAGTTTTGCAGAGAATTTGATGCACAAGTTAACCAGATATGAACTTCAATAAACCGTTGTTTCTTAGGTTACCACAGCTGTCCGGGCTCTTCATCTTGTCAGCCTTGCCCAGATCAAGAATGGTCATCGGATGGATATTCGTACTGTCAGCCTTGCCATGAAGATTGTGCGTAGTTTGTTCTCTTAAATGTTTTGCCGTGTTTGTTTTCGTTTATAGTGTCTAAGGAAATATTAGTGTTTTATTAATGAGTGATGAAAAATCACACTAAGCACCTTACCTTACGCCTACAATTTAAGTCAAGGCTTGCTTTAACAAAATATCAAATTCGGTTGAAATTTACTTACCATACCAACGTTTGTTAAATTTGCGACTATATCCATTGTCGACTTGGGAGTTAGAAAACTGGCAAAAACATTGCACTCCTTATATATACAAGAACTACAGCGGCGCTCACAACATCAATACAACAGTAAATGAGATTGCTTTGAAAACGTTAACGTTTTCTTCAAAAAAATAACCAGGCTTGAAAAATTTTGATCCAGTTTTTACTGTGCAGTGTCACAATGGACTCAACCAGTAATTTTATGTCTAGTTCACTTGGTTTGATATTACAAAATTTATGATTAAAGGCTTGGGCCAATTTTAAACCACAAAGTGCTCAAAATTGCTTCATTGAGAAAAGATTTATCTATACTAACAATAGAACATGTCACCAGAGCTTTCTAAGCATAGTTTTTCTCATTTTATCAGCAATTCGTGCAGAGATAATTTTTTGTTTGAAACTAGACAGTTTTCAATGAGTTCATCCTTACAGCGGTGTAATAAAACTTGAAAAATAATTCAAAAGGTACTTCTCATGTAACAGATTTTACTGCCATTCACTTTCATTTTATCTGAACAGAAAAGGGTAAAAGTTCTCCACGAGACCGAAATTTATTTTTAAATGAAATGTAAATAAGTCAATTTGAGATAAAAATGACTGTTTCTTGTCTAAACTTCAGATTATGTAGTTATTGCAACTACTGTATTAGAAATGACAAAATTCCAATCGATAAGCTCAGTGCTTTCATTTAAGTTTCAACCTGAAAGTGGTGCAGAATTGCTTTTTTTCTCAACTTGCAGCCTCATCTCGCAGCTTTTGCGTTTGCGACAACGCTACAACAATATCTACCTAAGTGTTTCATGACCTAGTGCCTTCATTATCATTTGCGCAACTTCAGGTCCTTGTAGAAGCAATCCGAAGCCTTGTCATCCTGGTGTTCAATGCGTAAACAAAAGACTTACTGACATGTCCTGGAGCTTTGAATGCTTTGATTGTCCGAAAGGGTTTACGGGAAACGGCATCAACTGCACTGATATTGATGAGGTAACAACCAAATGAGAAAACTTTGCACAAAAAGTGAAAAATTATTTAAACCAATATTCTACGTTTTAAGCACATTTAACGCTGTTTTACAATAAATGTACAGTAGGCTGGCCTGCACAACTCAGAAAGCTCAAAGAGCCAAATTACCAAATAAATTAGCCGCAGGCCGCAAAAGTCTATTTCATTTCGATGTAAAGATTGGATTGTAATATGGAAGAAATTCTGGAACGACAGCTACTTATTCGGGGTCGGGCTGTTTCAACATTTTCAACAATTAAGAAAACTCTCGCAGGCCGCAAGAAAAGCTTTTGCGGACTGCGTACGGCCTTGGGCCGAATGTTGTGCAGGCCTCATAGTATAAAAGAGGTTTTTGTGAAATGGTATGGTTTATTCGATCATTTTTGTGATTTAAACCACGAAATAACACGAATGCAGCAAGAGGAACTACAATAACATCAAATATCACTAGTTGATTATAAGTTGAGGAAAGTATAAAACATCAGGACTTTCAGATTTCGCAGTTTAGTAATCGTGTTCTACTGTAACATGTTGAATCACAAAAGGTTGGCGAAAGACCAAATGGATCAAGTTCTCAGCCAGTCCTGCTGCTAGCACAGACCAAATTTTAATTGAAGACGCTTTACAAATGGTAATAAAAGTAATAAAAAGCATCAAATCAACGTTAGGTATAATAAGCATGAAAAACAAAACAAACAAAAAACAGTGGGAAAAAGCATGCCTCAACACAATATTACAGAATGTGAATCGATACGTGGGATGCTGCATTTCCTCAGCGATAAAAGCATATAATTAAGGGGCGATACGCCGCTCTTTGGAAATCAAGCATTGGTGAATGAAGTTGGAAACGCCTTTTTGCTATTTCATGTTTTCTACTTAATCTTCGTCCATGTAATTTGATTAATGATAGTTCACCAACATGATGAGTATAACTGGTAAGACTATGCAAAACGAACTGTCTTTGAACGTTTCCTTGCAGAACTACTTTTCTACTCCTCGCAAATGAGTGTTCATCATTTTGTAAAAAACTTAGCCTCAACTACCAGTTACCGCTCATGACCACTATATTGATCACTTCAAATTTACTTGCATTAAACAAGAAAACGTATGGAGCACCTTTCTTTTCCTGGTAAAGCGTAACCGTTAAAGACTTTTGAAGTGTAAATTAAAAAATCTAGTTTTGTTCATTTCACGAATATCAACAAATTCTACAATCCAGAAGAAAGGCTTCATTTGTATAATCACTGAAATTCTAAACAACTTGATAGATTTGAGACTGGTTTTCATCTATATCTCAAAAGTAACGTGAATTAGAATCATTGTGAAATTGTTTACTAGCTGCAAGGTATACTAATTCGCAACGACGATTTTCCTTTTTCAGTGTACAGAAGGATTGAATCCTTGTTTCGAAAAGCAGCTATGCATCAACACAATTGGGGGATTTTACTGTAATGGATGTCCTAAAGGTTTTAGCGGCGAGTCATATTTTGGGTTTGGAATCGCTGAAACATCTCAGAAACAGTTTTGCTTTGACATTGACGAATGCTCGTTATTCCTGTGTGACAATCTAGTACAATGTCAAAATACAAAGGTATGTCACCTACAGTGATTTATGTTTTTTTGTTTTCTAGCAAAAACATCACGGTAAATGCGCATCGAGATCTCAGAATGAAAAAGATGCATTAAATGGTAATCGAGCTAGGCCTAAACGTAAAAAAACATACGTTTAGAAACTGATAAAAACTAATAGGTATTTTGTACAGCTTCCGAAAAGTTTTTCATTAGGTGAGCAAAAGCACACAAGGTTTGCTTGTTTAAGCAGTCAATTATGTAATTCATTTAAGCACAAGATAACGTTTGCTATTTGCCTCTATCACTGAAATCTTAGTTTGAATGGAGCATTGAAAATTGATGCCATATAAGCTTGAAATCAGTTCTGTTCGCGTACGTAGAGTACACAAACGACATGATCTGCGAATGTGTGTCAGATAGTGGATGTAGCAGTTTTCATATTGAATATTTACACTTTTTGAATGTTTTAAGCAGTGCTGCGAATGAAACTCAATGAAAGCGTTGCAGGTTTCTTTTAAGAAACATGATTTGAAAAAGTAAAGCAAAGCAACTATTGAAACCAAAGGTTTTTGTATGCGGAAATGATTCCGCGCAAAAGCTATTGAAGCCTGCACAAGCGACTGACAGAGTTGAAAGAGACACTTTGAGCAAGTTTTGTTATTCGCCATGAGCCACTTTTTGAGCTTACATAATGAAAAATGTCTATAATGATTTTCAACATTCAAATCCATATAAGCTTTTTTCGATTAATATCTGAATCTATAAGAGTTAACTACAGAGTCTGTCTTTGTAATTTTTGCAGCAATCGTTGGCTGTAACAAGCTCGAAACGAACAATGCGCCTGCATTTGAAATATTTCAAAAAATTGGCAAAATCTTAAACCGTATGTTTTATTTTTTGCTGGAAGTGATGATCTGTGTTTAAGTTGTTTTTTTAGGCGCAGCAACACAATACACCCTGTTTGTTTTGATTAGTTTGTCAGAAAGAAAAGGTGAAAATCACGTTTGTTTACGAAAACGTTTCGTTGTCTGATAAAGACTTGAGGAAACTGAACCTTCACCCGATACATTCATTTTTTCACTTTTAAACTGATTTTCGTAATATTTTCAGGGAAGTTACATTTGTGGTCGATGTCCAGATGGCTTTACTGGAAGTGGTTATACAACATGCGTTCAGCTTGATCCCTGCAGATCATTTCTTCCTTCTTGCTACCAAAATGCAAGTTGCAACTCAATCAATTTCAACAATGCTCTTTGTGAGGTAATTGATCATTTGCTACGGCGNCGTTATCTTCACGCAATGTGACAAAAAGCGCTGANAATAAAACTTNCACCTTCATGCATATTTTTTTCCAGTTGACTGGTTTCGAGCAAGCTATTTTTGGGTANCGGACCTGTATTTTGTCCTAGAATGGAAATGCTAACTACCGGAGATGTACTCGCAACAGTAGTTGTTTTAAAAGTAAGGACCTGTCTGCCGAAATGCATACAACGCTACAGCACCAAACATATATGTCATGCTTCATGTCAATAAAAACTACAAACGCAAAAATGTTTTTCAAGGGCTGTCTCGTTGACGCCGTTGGGGTCGAATGTGACGTGCGGTTGAAATGCACTGTGATCGAATAAAGACACAACGAAGAAGGCATTTAATCCAACAACCAAACCAGTTTGTAGTATGGCAATGAAGGGAAACCTAATAATTCATGCAAAGATGAGAAATTCGATTTTATGTCCATTCAACTCATTTTAATTTTGGAAATGTCACATATATTTCAATTTGAGCAGGCTATTCATTGCATCCTTCATTACTGCCACAAATAAAAAAAAACAAAAATGCTTGCTATGATGTTAGTTATATGCAGTGAATTAAAACAAACTTGCTACAGCTCAAATAAGATTGCAGAATATTGCTGGTATTTCATTTCGTATTCGCGACAGAGCTCCATGGGCCAAAGCGTTGTCATAGTAGGTTTTGGGTGTTGCTTCTTCTTCTTCTTTTTTTTCTTTTGAGCGAGCTGTTACTGTCCACAGCTAGGCCACCTTAGATCTCGTGGCAGGTGATGAGCAGCCATTCGACTGTCTCATCGACCAAAAGCGTCATGCCGTGCAGTCCATGAGGAGGTCGATGGATTGGACATTGGAGGACAACATGGTTGACTGTTTGTTTTTCTGCGCCACACTCACAGGTCGCAGAGGAAGTCATATTCCATTTGTACAAGCAGGAGCGGAAACGTCCGACAACCGTGAGGAGGCGGTTAACCCGGACCCAAGCTGTCCTTAGCAGGGCTATTTCCAGGAGAGTGGGTGCCACCGGACGTGTGGCCTAGTGGTTAGACCGCTCGTGCCATGTCTGGCAGGTCGTTGTTCGTGTGGTTCGAATCTCGGCCGGGTCGTGCCAAGACCTTGAAAATGGAAACTTGCTTCAGTCTGGCCGAGCGCTCGGCATAATGACTGTAGCAGGGAAATTCTCCAATGCGGATGCAATCTTCGTCGGAGTGCGGTCGTATTGCCTACTGCCTTCCCATCGGAATAAGACCAAGTGTGTGCGGTTGAGAAATGGGAGATCTCTTCAGCACCCTAAACAAATCTCTGCCCGGGCGATCGTGGATGCCACTGGAAGGACAATTCTTGTGCTGTGCATTGTCTGTACTTCTGTACTCGCAATGTCGTTCTGATCGTCGCGAAAGCCGTCGCTTTCGCGATGTATGTGTGCTGGTGTCGGGGCATTTATGGGCGCCGGTGTCGGGGGACGAAAATGCGTAGTCTTCTGGAGTTGTCCTCGCACTCCGCAGTGCGCCGCACGGAGGTTGTTGTAGTCAGTTTTAGCCAGATAAACTGATAAATTGTTGCGTGGCGGGTGCAAATCGATTTCAGGCGCTGTGCATTCCCACTCGATAGACAGGTGAGTGCTGAGCCTTGCTCCACGGCACGGCTCGGCGTGCTAGAGACAAGCTCCAGCAGGTTGGATGTCTGCGAGGATAGGAAGGTTGTCCGCTGGTGTAGGACACAGGCATCCAGACACAAATCGCAAGGCGACATTGAGGCGGGTGTGAGTGAGCACTGCAGCACAAGACAGGAACGCAGTATTCTGCGGTTAAATGGTTAAATGTACCTTGGCTAGGGTGACTGTCACGGTGATGCTCCAGCAACCCCAGCCAGAGCCAGCAAGCCCCCTCAAGAGCACGACGCGTGATGCCAGCTTTTTGCGAAGTGACTCAAGATGTCAGCGATGTGTCATCGGCCTGTCCAACTTTACACTGAGGTATTTGGGCTCGAAGCAGAAGGGTTTCGTTGTTGAAGTTGACTTTCAGTTGAAGTTGACTTTCGTTGTTGAAGTTTCAAGGCAAGGTTTCGTT
>JGI24158J21664_10012336_pt1 | contig 11324 bp, 6 predicted proteins | sample Ectturendosymbi3_FD_21664 | JGI IMG/M metagenome (IMG submission 21664)
TTGACGCGAATGACAAGTTGATACAAACCAGATCTCACGTACGGAATACAATAGCGAGTAGGAAACGGCAAGTCATAATGCGAAAAGGCAAATCCACTATAAGGGTATTTACAAAATTGTATTGCGTGATAGACATTTGCTAAATAAAATCTTCTGGAAGTTAAAATTTTGGCTTGTGTCAATTTTTGCGGAAACTTTTTGTAAGCGTTGCTTGGCACAAACAGGTTGTCATCTGACTCATGCGCTAGGTAGCGATATAACTGATGCTAGCGCACAGCAGCGTAACCTTGAGAGTTTGACTGCTGGTCAGTTGCTGAAGTGTCAAGCCTCTCCACGCATTGTTTCTGTCGATGGCCTGGTCAGCTTTGAGTTAAATCGATTGAATGCTTGCGTTGTGCTGGAAAGACAAACGTAAGCCGTGCAATGTGAGGAATGAACTTTACGCAGATAGATTTTGCTGTCAGTCTGTTGTGCTTGCGTCAGAATCCATTGAGCTTTTTTTTATTAAAAGCTGCAAGAGAAATCCTTTACTTTGCTTCCTTCAGCAAAATAATGAAAATCACGGCCAATGAAAACGATATCAACGACATATCGCAAACGTTTCCATAACTCCTGTTATCATCATCAGTGCACTGCAAAAGTCCTGTTATCGAAACGTCTGCAATATGTTGTTGATATCATCTTCATTGGCCGTGATTTTCATTATAAGGCTATTTAGCACTTCCGCTTTTCTTGTATGCCTTCAGCAAAATCTGCAAGGATCGTTCTGTTTTGACATTTGCAGCATGTTGCTCGTTTTCTGTGGTAAGAAAGCGAGGCCTTGGCGCAAAAGACGTCAAGCGTTGAGAAGTCAACCTCGAAAAAAGCGAACGCTGGTAATACTGTATGAGTAGGGATAGCGAGAGCGCAGTCACGGATAGCGAGAGCGCAGCTGAAAAAATTTCCAAGAAATTTGGTAAATGCTGCAAACAACAGACGACATCATTTGCTAAGCTGTGCTCAGAAAACACCGTGCAGGGCTGGCGTTGATCTTTTGTCAATGACGTCTGTGGAATTCGATTTTAACGTTTATTGCCAAGTTGTTGCTTTCATTCAGAGCACGACTTCACTAAAGCGTCTTTTTGCCTATTCAGATTTTTGTTCTGTTAGTGTATTTAACCTGGTCTCAAACGCCATGACTGCAGTTCAGCAGAAGCCTATCTTCAAAGTTGGTGAGGACTGCAAGAACAACTGGACCGACGCTGCTGCTCAGTACGACGAAAGTGATGTTCAGCTGCAAATCATGGGCAAGCCCGTCATGGAAAGATGGGAAACACCGTACATGCATTTGTTGGCCAATATTGCTTCCAGCAAAGGTAGAAAATTTTCTAATTCAAACGTTTTAGCTTTTAGGGGGTTTCGCCACCAACCTTTGCTATATGCTCGAATTTATGGTAAAATCTTGAGCAGCGATTGAACAAAGGCTAAAACAATAACTTGAACAACAAAACACCTGTTAGGGTTATTGAAGGGTGGTTTAATGAACTGTTCAACACCGCATGCATTATTCCAGAAACTCTTCAAAAAATCCTGACATGTTTTGTTTATATTCAAGGAGTTACATTCCGATAATAGCAGCATAGATCAACGCATCTTCATAAAATATAATAAGTAGGCATACCATATTTTCGTGATTGAAAACCGGGACGCTTCAGAACAACGAGCCTTACCAGACAAATGTGGTTCATATCTTACTTGGAGTATGTAGCTATTTCACAAAGTATTGCAACAGTTTCACCTGAAGCGATTTAAATTCTGAAAGCTTCACTTTCACACAATCCCGTTGCCACGGGGGTTTTGGTGGACTTATCCCCCCTAAACAAAGATCCAAACCTCCCCAAATTGAATTACGAAACACTATAAATCAGTGGAATTTTTGTCAAATTTGAAAGTCAAGCCCCCTTATTGACGACTTTCTCGCGACGGTTCTGCTTTCACACCGACGTCAGGTGCAAAGTAGTGAACCACAACGAACAAATTTACCCACTTTTCCAGGACGCCGGACAGCGGTAGGTCAAGGGGGTAGTAAAAGTGTTGAAGAGAATGAAAACTTTAAAATGCAAAAAAAAATCGTTACCAATAACGCGTGTTTCTGTTCAGCGACATTGTTGACTTCAAAATTCATGACAGAAATTATAGAAAACCATTCTGAAGTATCTGGGTGTGCGAATAGCTGCAATAAATATGTTTCAAGTCGATCTTGACAAACCATGAAATAACCTACGATACTTTTATATATAGGCACCTCTGCCCACGTTGCCCTCTTATGAAAGGTCAGGGGGCAATGCTCACATCATATGTACGCTCTCCAGCATCCCTGCTCTTTACTGTTCGGACCATCAATGGTAACGGAAACAAGATTCGTTTTATCTAATTCTTGACATAGTTCAACGGCAATAATGGAGCAATGCATTTAACAATTGCTGATTCACATTTTGTTCTTGCAATGGCAAATTTAGGTTCAAAAGTCTTTGAAACTAGCTTAAAGGCTGCAATCAGAACTTTTAAAAGACATTCCGTAAATAGCAGCGTGATACGCAAAAGTAGCTTCTTTCGCTGCTAAGAGTAGAGACTCATCAGAATGAGCAGCTTTGAAGGAGCGTTTCACATGAGATGACGACATTGCTGCCTCAACACAAGATTTGTGTTGTTTGTTTTCCGTGTTGTTGTCAATATCAGACCGTCCGCCATGGCTAATTCAAAAACAGATAATTCTAATTCAACACAGTAATTTTTAGACAAGATCCAACTCAAAGCCTAAATAAGAAACTGTTAGACAAAACATTACATGGGTCTACCACTATGTCAGAGTGATTCAATATAATGAGAAAATGATAAATGTTTCTTGCATAGGGCTTTTGCATAAGGAAATGAATTATAGGCAAACCATTTCTAGCCATGTTTAGGTTCGTCCGGAACTTGTTCGCTCGCTAGCCGAGAACTTTTAAACACATGTGAATAAACTAAATAACGTAAATGTTAATTGTTTGAAAATTGCCAAAAAGCATCGTGGGCCGCAAAAAACACCCTCGTGGGCCACATGCGGCCCGCGTGTTTGAGACCCCTGATCCAACACAACGAAACAAGATAAGACAAGATCACACATCACTCTTCAGCAAGTTGGTCAAACTAACCAATCACAGCCTGCTAATATTCGAGTAGGGCTATGCTGGCTGACTGAATGCAACGGGGACTTTTTGGATGACTGACCGGGACGCCGGGACAAGGCGTTTAAACCGGGACTGTCCCGGCTAAAACGGGACGTATGGTATGCCTAATAATAAGCCATATCAACGTCACAATGTGCTATGTTTGAGTTGGTGAAACGCACAATGGTCTATATAACAATGGTGGTCAAACTGCGGCTGGCTGACATGTTTCGCGTGGCTCTTCTGGCTGAATAGCGATGTCTCAAAGTGATAGCCACTTGTTGCGTCATACTTAATGTTTGTTTCATTTATCGATGTGTTTACACGAGTTCGTAAAATTAGTTACCAGGGAAACTACACTCTTGGATAACAACCACAGTGAACCTAAAGCTCTAGTTAGGCTATTTAGGTTTCCAGAACAAAATTATAATTTTTTAAAGAGGCGTATCATCAAAAACATCCTGCCACATACCGATGCCAGGATGAGAGCGAATGCTTCACGAAAAGACAATTGCAGACCTCAAAGTGGAAGAGTACAAAAATACTTTGCAAGAATACTGGTGGAGTTCTACGCCAGATTTTACCATTTGCAGGAGTAAAAGCATGATTTGCATTCTTTGCAAATTTAAATCCATTTAAAACGTTAATGTAGTCGATGATTTCTGTCCACTGTACGTCACCAACTTGTCCGCTGTAGAAATGAAACTGACCGTAATGTAAGAAGATCTGGCTCTAAAAATTTCAGTCAATGCCACTCTACGGTTGAGTTCTGGCGACAGGTTCCTGAAAGTAAATACCGAAAACTTAAATGATCAGTGGATGACTCATTTCGGTGTTCAGCATGATATATTGCTATTAATTTTTATTCTCTGAAATGAAGTTTGTGATACCAATACATCATGCAACACATAGCAAATGAACACTTGGGCGAATCATTTGCACAGGTTTAACAATGAATTTTCCAGAATTTTGGAAACTGGCAAATCAAACGAAAACCAAGATTGTATTGATAAATTATGCCTTTGCTGCGTGTCATTTCTATAAACGACTCTTCCATTTAACAAGTTTGCCCTCCCCTGAACTGTAACAGGGGGGTCGGCAAACACCGGGCCGGGATCCGATGCCGGTCCGTGAAGAAATTGTTACCGGGCCGTGCGGAACCACGGCCAAATTGGTCCAAAGTGACTGGAACGACGGACATAAGGAACACACTGCTGATATCATTAACTGCCATAATCCCTACAGGTAGGAGCATCTAACCGCGGCAAAGCAAGCCCAGATCTCTCACTGAATTAGTACCGTGAGGACTTACGAGTTGTAATAAATTTGCATGTGCCAAACATTCATTATTTCATTGAGGACCGATTCGCAAAATAATGCCAGGCTGAAAGCGGTTTGCAGTGTGTGCCGACCCCTAGTCTCTATAAAATTATTTATCCACTTGCGACCTGGTTCTGCATCTATTTTAACTGTGGATTTTGTAACACCTGAACTTCATTGTTCAAAGTAAGTATTTTGGGTGAATTTTAAGTGACACACGTTTACGGTGGTTCAAACATCCTCGTTATTTCACAAATATTTTCTCGAATTGTCAAGTCAAGAGAATTGGTAAGATTTGCGATAACTGACAAAAAACAAGCATCAGTTATTGCACTGTGGAAATTTTAGCACCTGAAGCTGCTTAGAGAAGCATTGTTCTGCGAACTTTAAGCATTGTTCTGCGAACTTTGTGCTTTTTCAAGCAAGCAATTGTATTGTGTCTCATTCACCAGCCTCAACTACGCCTGCGTCATTGATTTGAAGCAAATACGCGGACATCTGAGACGATGTGCGGAAGATGTGCCAAGCTTCTATCAATAGGTTTATATGGAATTCTGTCGGTAAAACAGTGATTAATCAGCTTGATAAGCACACAGTACCGAAATTGAACTTAGCAGCATAACAAGTGCTTGATTTTGCCAATAGCATGCATAAGGCATGCAGCAAACGACGGACTTTGCAGTGTTGACAGAAATGTCATCAAATCGAAATGATTTCCCTAAACCGTCTTTAGTTTAAAGGCGTTAAAACAGTTTTGATCTTCATCCTTATGAAAGCACAAGCTTTTGAAAAAGAGGTAACTGAGCCATGTCATTTTTATCATGCTGCCATAACTACATAAAAATCATGTTATATTCATGGAACTCATAGCTGTATCTTTCGGACAGAAGACTCTTTTTGAGATTAGCTAGAGCAGGGGTTCCCAACGTTTCTCTTGCCATGTACCCCTTCAGCATTCACACAGATGAGCATGTACCCCTAAAATTTCTTATGACAAAATATTTTATCATGATTATTAATGGATATATTTAACAATACGCATATAAGGATTTTTGTAAATATTAGTCAATGATATATGCATAAGTATTTGCAAATAAATAATATGTGAATATATTTTTCTCTTCTATTCCAAACCTTAAATGTACCCCTTCGGATGGGCAAATGTACACCTGGGGGTACATGTACCCCACGTTGGGAACCCTTGACCTAGAGCTTCTTTGTAACTAAACGTTATGCTATTTTTTGGGAGACGCTCTATTGTTTTAGTGGAGGCAGTTATTGTGCTGTCATGTACAGGGCAATAAGAACGTGTTTGATTGGCATGAAACATTGAGCAAAGTATTTTAATATTGAATCCGTCGTGAGGTTTAGATAAGACGTGATACGGGTCGCATGGTGAATTTCTGCCTTGGTACAAACAACATACTGCATCACATGATGTATATCTAATTTATGTATTCAAGATTGCGGTCAGTTTGAGTTGGACATGACTAACCGCTCGCTTCTGGATCGTTGTGTTTATCGAAAAGCGTAAAAGCCGTGGTGCATACAGGAATTATGAGGTAATCGTGTTTGGGCAATGGACACAAGCTACCCTGGTGATATCGCTAAAGAACAGCAATTAATGCTGGTAAGCAAGTCCAAAAGTCCGAAGCTGCAGCAAGGACGTTCCGAGCTTCAAAAGTTCGAAAGCTATTCGGGTCAAGCGAACAAATTGCAAAACCACTTACTGAATTTAAACACACTGTGCTGTAAAAATTATTACCATTCATCAAAGAAAGAAGATCCTATGTTCGTTGCAGCAAGTTGTACTGGAAACAGGGCCGGATTTAGCTGTTGAGAGGCCCTAAGCGAATCCACTTGTGAGGCCCTCTCTCCCATTGCTGCAAGGAAAACAGGGAAAACCGTCAAGCAATTTGCGAAAATAACGAAAATGACGCCCTAAGTCTAAAAGAACGGTCAATAAAAATCTAAATCATTACTGGAGTGTCCCACGATCACTGCGCTTGTTGCTGCCTTCAACGCAAAAGCGTTGAATGACACAAGCGAGTGCAACGGCAATGTACCTAAATTACCCAGTAGTTGTACCCAGTAGTTGGTAATGCATTATATTTTTTGATGCGCAGAAGTAACGAAATAAAGGTGAGATTACAAATTGCCTTTCTCGTGAACAAGCCGGTAAGAAACGTCTGCGTCTTTATTGCTCACATGCGATTGCGTACGGGCAGTTTCTGTGAAACGATCAGTTCCATTCGTCCGTAAAGCTCGATCTTACAGAAATATCAATGGTTGGCAGATATTCATTAAGTTCTCATAGAAGACTGCTGTTTTCCGGCGGGATATACTGGCTGAACTGGGCTTCGCTATAACGAAGAATCCGTATTTTTTTAAGAATTCAAATTTCGTTTTCTATTGTACTTTGATTGCAACATAATGTAACTGATTTGAAAAAGGTTAGAGCACGGTTTCCAACTTGAGGTAGGCCTACATGTACCCCTAGGGTCAGTTTAAGATTTGCAATAGAAGAGAAAAATATGTTCATATGTTATTGCAAATATTTATACTGTACATATGTCAGTGAATATTATTTTCAAAAATCATTATATGCTAACTGTTAAATATCTCTATGATTAATCATGACAAAATATTTGTGAAAAAATGGATGAATTTTAATGAAATTTTAGATAAAGTTCTATTAAATTTCAGTGGATTTTTGTTAATTTACCCAGTTTTTTGTCATAAGAAATTTTACGGCTACATGCTCATCTGTCGAAATGCTGAAGGGGTACATGCTCATCCGTCGAAATGCTGAAGGGGTACATGCTCATCCGTCGAAATGCTGAAGTGGTACATGGTCAGAAAAAGGTTAGGAGCCCTTGGGTTAGAGTATAGACCCAAAATCGGCCTTATAAAATGTGACTGACGAAAAGCTACGTAATTGCGTAAGGTTTGGCAAAAAATCTGAAGTGACTGATCAAGATTTCTGCGCAGTAGAAACCATCCGTTTATGGTACACACACCTGCTGTAAGCTTTTCCAAAATGTTGGTGAAAAGTCAGTGACCATCCTCGCTGAAGCGAAACCAGCGATCCGTAAAATATTGTAGGTTTGCGACCAGTAATGTGGACAGGTGATCGAACATGTGAATTGTTCTCAGACAGCCTTTCGCATTTCGAACAAAATCAGATTTACGCGTATTCGCGCCTGATAACGACAGCCATGGGGTGTTAAGTTATCAGCAAAGTCTGTTACGAGTTTCACTGCTTCCTGTTTAAGACATATATATTGCATGATTTTTTCTTAAACACAAGTTGTATGCAAAGTTGTCAACCGTGTCTAATATTGATAAAGGTGGACACGTGCTAGAGATTGGCTTTGGCATGGCGATCGCCGCGACGAAGATCCAGGAAGCAAGCATCAAAGATCACTGGATCATTGAATGCAACGACGGAGTGTTTGAACGACTTCAGAGCTGGGAGAAAACACAACCACACAATGTGCGTATCCGCAATCCTGTTGGCGATCAACGCTATAGCAATCACTTTGTTGAAAACTATTTTCAAAATTTTGACTGGAAATGTTCTTCACCAAGTGCTGATACTATTTGATGGCAATATTTTCAGTCAATTCTTGAACACTTCTTCACATAATGTGCTTGGTAACTCATGTCAAAATTGTCAGTTTGTCGTTACTTCACTGTTTGTGGAGCATAACTGTCTAGTTGAGTCGCTGTGTTAAAGCATGGAAATAAGATAATGTCCTACAGATTTTAATGCATTCTGAGCGTTTAGCTCTGTATCAGCTGTGCTTTCTTGTGACGCAGGAATGAGACAACCAATGAAATCACTGACAAACTTTAACGATAGACGTTACATTTGTTCCCGCTTTCGAGACCACAAAGCTTGATTTCGGGCGCAGCGCTTGTCATGCATTCTGCGTGTACTAACATTTGGATTTTCTGATAGAGATGTACCTGCAAGTAAACTTCATTCTAAGGCGAGAACTCTTCCAGGACAAGGAATCGTGTAAGCCATTGATTCTCAACGTGGTCCAGGTGGACCTCCGCTGAACTACCTGGAATTTCTAGTGGTTCACGGAGAGTTCCACAAAACCTTGATAAAACCTTCACTGACCTCTGTGCAGTACGTGTCGACCCGTTGTTCATGACGTGTCAGCATAGCAAAGTGGTCCATCGGATATTTTTTAAAATAGTCTATGGGCCAAAGAAGGTTGAGAACCGCTGGTGAAAACCGATTTCGTGATAGCATGCTGGTTGTAGATTGCGTTGTTAAAAACAAGTCCTAAAAATAGATTCCACCTGTTTAACTTAGCTTATAGGCATACAAAGCGAAAGCTACGCATTTACCGCAGAAAAACTTGTAGAAAAAATTGTGTCTCCTAAATTTGTTTTGCATACATTATATAATATTTACAGGTTGTTCCTCTAAAAGGCATGTGGGAAGATGTAGTAAAGCATTTACCAAGCGGCCATTTCAGTGGTAAGAAAAACATTCTTTGCTTCGGTGAACGCTAATTTGTAAAGCAGTGTTTCTTAACCGTTTCTCTACCACGCCTCCCTTAAGAGTTTGCTTTTTGTTTCAAGCCCCTCTGCCGTAAAGTAAGTAGTAAGATCAGATGCATTTATTGAAAAATTTATTGATCACGCATTGAGAAATACTTGAGCGCGAAAGTGCTCGCGCCACCCCTGGACGTCTCCCTGGGGAGGTGCCCCCCTGGTTAAGGACCACTGATTTAAAGTTTGCTCTGCGTAAAGTACCGTATTGCAAGAAAGGACAAAAATGAGATGTTTTGAATTAACGCTGCTTTATGGAGGAAAGTTTTGTAATTGAAATTGCCCACCCAGACTGAAAGTTTTGTCTGCTAAAAATCTGAATCGGTGTTAATTATTCAAAGCAAACAGTATTTGTATATAGCTTTCACTTGTTTTGTCCAACTATCTGCCGCAAGAAAGGATCAACTTATCACAGAACTGTTTATAAAAATTTTTGCTGGGTGATGCTATGCGTTGTTGCACAGGACCTGCGCAGTTTGCATATCCCGCATTTTTACAGGGCTTGCGGAAGTTGTACGTCCCTCACTTTTTCAGTTTCGTTTTTTACATTTAAGGTTTCGTTTAAAATATTTTCCAAAAAAATGTCGAAAAACTGCTATTGGCACCATTTGCGCAAAGATTCTGACTTTGAATGCGGAAGACAGGCAACAGTTTTCACATTTTTTAAGATTCTACGAAACTTTTAAATGCGAACTGTGAATTTAAGACATTGATATGATATCAGAAGTAGAGCAGTCATCAACTGTGAACGTAGTCTAATACAAAAGTTTTAAAATAAGAAATAAATACCAAGGTCCATAAATTGCTCCTGAAATTTGTTGTTTTCTGTTTGCATGATTTTTTTGCCAAATATATCAAACAGTGTAAGCAAGAAGCTCAGCTGTTTCCAAACAAGTTTTGATTCATAAGTAAGGTAAATCTCGACGACCTTATTTTCTAGATTTTTGGTATGATTTCTTTTATGAAACTGTTGGAAGATTTTTACTCATTCAGAGAGAAATGTATTTGGTTGTGGGTCCAAAAAATCAAAGAGCAAGTTTATTAGATTGCTGGAACAGATGGTTGACGGCGACGACTAAATAGTTATAAGTTACAAATGTGGCAGTCATGCTAGCGCGACCGCTACATGTGAGCAAAGTCGGCCAAAGCAAGAAGGGAAAGACCAAGTAAGCGACAGTTATAAGTGACTTCCATGCATATGGAAGTATAAGTTTTCTTTGGCCGATTCGTCTGGTGCGGAGTTAACATCGATGACGTCACAATCCATCCTTCCCAAGGTTCGAGGATCAATCCCACACACTGAAGATGTGGGAACACAACTGGGTCGCACACGCTTTACAAACTGAAAAATTAGGCCATATCTGTTTGAGAAAACAAAGAACCAGAGACAGACAACTTAATTACTATTTGAAAAATATCACACATGCTGATTCGAAAATAAGGCATTTTTAAAAAACGGTATGGTATATTTTTGATGATCACTAAATTAGTCGAATCAGCGTATGTAGTTTATGACAGGAATACACCACAAGGTGAAGGTTTCCTTGCAAATGTGAAATTGCGAAGTGATTCACTTAAAATTAATCGCCAGCAGCCTCACAGTCTTTTCTTTTAAAAAGTTTGTCTGTCAATGAGGTTTAAACTCTGGTGTTTTTCTCCAGGAACTGACACTGGATGGCGCATCTTCCAAGAATTCAACGCTTGGAATGCAATGATTTTCTTGGTATCTCAACCTTAAAACAGTAAAGCAGCGAAATCCATTGCCACAATCACAGATTTCGCTTTAAATAATTTTTACACACATATAAAACAGTAGAGGCGAACCGGTGTCACGCGAAATATCTGACTTGCGAAATTTCTGACTTCACATCATGTACGCATGCACAGAGTAATATTCTACTTACCAAATACGTTGATGAAACTGATTATTAGGGCTTAGGAATTCGTATTTAGGTAAGTATGTCGGGTTAGGATATGGGTTAGGGCAGTGCTTCTTAACCGGGGGTACACCGTCGTACACGTACCCCTTGGGGGTACCAAACACCGAAACAGGAGGTACGAAGCACCAACATTATTAGGCATACACGCCCTGAAAATTTTAATGATGTGTTGTCGATTGTTGTGAGTGCAGTAAACTTTGTCCGAGGCCAAACCTTGAATCACGGCCTGTTCAGAGTTTTTTTGTAACGAAGTTTAAGCTCAACACAATGTTCTTCTTTACTACACGAAAGTGCCGTTGCTATC
>JGI24158J21664_10012337_pt1 | contig 11323 bp, 6 predicted proteins | sample Ectturendosymbi3_FD_21664 | JGI IMG/M metagenome (IMG submission 21664)
TTCTCAAACTTTTTGAGACCGCGTACCACCTGATGTTTTTTTAATGTTGGAGTGTACACCCCTGGTTTCAGAAGAACGTAATTTACTCCAATGTACTTGAGATTAATATAGCAAATAAACAAATTAGCAACATTAGCATAACACACGAGTGAATTATAACACAGAAATGAATTAACAAAGCTTTTCGAATATGGCCGGAAGGCTGCTCGCGTACCACTAGTGGTACGTGTACCACAGTTTGAGAACCACTGATCTAAAGTAATAAAAATATATTATTAATTACTCAATTAGATAATTAACACTTTCACGTGCAGGTTAATTCAAGCGGTTCGCACGAAAACAACTGGATTGCACATGGCTTTGCCCAGGAATTTCTCCCGTCCAGTAAGTGCTACAGACCCGGTCAAAAGCTCAAAAGACTCGGCAAGTATTGCACTTTGCACTCGAAAAACAATTTTTTGGTTGGAGGTGCGGATTTTTTGTGAGTGACGTCGTAAGTGGAGGGCTTCTAGGCCACCGTGGCCCACTTCACCTGGTCCTGGGCCCAAACCGTTACATGGTAGTATTGTGCTAAAGTTTTAATTGGAAACTAGGCTACAATCCGAGTCTTTTGATACTTTGGATGACCTGCTGGGGTTTTGGGTTGAAAAGTTATGATCTAAAGTAATAAAATTATTTGACAAATTTGTTAATTAGATAATTAACTAATTTGTTCATTTTAGATGATAACTTGTGAACCAGAAACGCTAGAAAGTCGATCAAAGGCTCAAAAGACTCGGACTCGAGCCTAGTTTCCAATGCAAACTTCGGCGAAATACTTTGGCCTAGCAGTTGGGCCCTAGGCCAGGTAACATGAGTCAAAATGACCCCAAAACTACTTCACTTATGACGTCACTCACAAAACATCCGCAACCCCCAAACAAAAAATTTTTTTCAAGTGCATACTAGAAGACTGGTCGATCCGTTTGAGCCCTTGAACAGCTCTCTGGCGGAATTGGCGTAGGAGCTATGGTGTTGGTAAGGCAACTGACAACTGCTAGTTTTAGGCCGATTTCAAAGTACGAATATATCGTACCCCGGCTCTCAAAGTGTTAATTTGTTTATTTTAGATCATAACTTTTGAACCAGAAACGCTAGAAAGTTGCTCAAAGGCTCAAAAGACTTGGACTCAAGCCTAGTTTTCAATGAAAACTTCAGCGAAATACTTTGACCCAGCAGCTGGGCCCTAGGCATATATCCTACCCCGGCTGTCAAGGTATTAATACTTTCTGCAATGCCCATGTTTTTTCAGTATAAGGTACAGTAAACCTCTGTTGATCCAGATTCAGATAATCTAGATCTTTGCCAAAACCAGATGAATGGGTTGTACGAATAATTTTTAACCATTTTCCTTATAAAAATGTTCAGTTTATCTGGATGTTTGCCAATACTGGATGAAATATGCTCTTCTAACATCTCGTAATCTGGATTTTTCTGCACTTCCACGCTGTGGTGTTCTTAAATGCCCTGACTGGTCTCTATCAATGATGTGGCAGCTTTCAGACACAACAGAAGCGTGCTCACGATCACCAATGAACGTTTGGAATTGTGAAAACAACAGCAAGCAACATTTGACTAGTCATAGATAGGATTGTTACATTAATTACATCACACACGGGCATAGCATGTCACGTCAAACGTAACTTTTCAAGGCATGTCGCCTCACCGCGGTTTCAGTCTGTTGATCAGTGATGAGTGTGCATGTGTAGAGCATTATCCCTGAGTGTATTGCGCTTGTTAAGATGTCTGGAGGGTATTACCTTCGAAACAGAATGACTGCTTATGGACCAGCATCAGATCAAAATCCCAGATTTCTTCACAGCCAAGTGGTGTAAAATTATGAACTTAAGATTGTTGCTAACTGTCTGGATATGGCAGTTACTAGTCTGATGTACCATTGTAATTGCATCAGTAAATTCGTTTTGCTTCTGCATAAGTCTGCTGTTGGGTCCTAAATGTGTTCAATTCAAGTGATTTTTACCATTGTCTTAATACTTAGATGACGTCAGCCTAGAAACAGCCATCTTTGGTTAATCCAGATCTTCACCCAAACTGGATAAAATCACCAGTCAAATCAAATCCGGATTAAATGAGTTTTACTGGATGTTGCATTATTCACCTCCACATTTTCACTTGGCTCTTTAATGTTTTTTTTTATCTTAACACTTTCTGGGACCCTGATAAAAGCGCATATAGCAAAACTTAAATGTATGATAATTGTCAGCTTGTTCAATGATTTGTACCATTTTAAAAAACTTGACAAAGCAAAGTCTGTTAAGATGAATGGACCGAAGGAAAGTGGACAGAGGGCTGAGTGTTTGAGGAGTGGGCGGCCAAAGGCTTCTTCGCCATTTGAAATCTGATCAGTGATCAATGTCTGATATGGCACAAGTTCTGTGGTTTTCAAAGATTACAGTATAAATGTCACTTTGCTACAAAACGTGCCAGCTACTTGAGCAAGCAGTCAATTCTTAGAATACAACATTAGGGCTGAGAGGTGAGCAATTATATTATGGTCTCAGTAAACAGTGATTTCAAAGTCACAATGTGCAATTGGTGACATGTACAGTACTCATAAATGTATAGCCTTCAAATCCAAATAGGTTTATCTGCAGGCAGATTTGCAACAGGTCATTCACTCATTTTCACATGCAACCTTCACTGATAGATGCGGGCCCAAACACAAGGAGGAGATGCAGCAAGTCGCTGGAAAGTGTATCCAGAGTTTGACTTTTGATTATTTAATGACAATTTTACCACAGGCGTTAGCCTGATTATTGCAATCTTGTTGTGTTGCGATTATTGCAATAATGTCATGTGTTTGAAGTTCTGCTGTGGTTTCCTGATTTTGAATAAACTGACATGTCACTTGGAGCTAGTGGCCTGTGGGTATCCTGTCACAAAAATGAAACATTATGTAGCTAGTGTACCCACTGTGTTTGTCTTCAATGAACTTCGTGTCTGACTCATACAATGAAGTAAAACAACATGACTTTGGAAACCTTGTTTTCTCTGGCTTAGTGTGCCCTCATAACCAGTGCAATTTCGTGTGTCGAAACAACAGTGCATCATCTGAAGAGCTTAGTTCACGAGCCACCATGGTTGGTTATGAATAAACGTTGACACCATGCAGATTTAAGTGATGCGTTTGCAATGCCTGCTCAGCTTGTTCCTTGCATTTGTCTGATTGCGACAGGCTTGCTGTCAAGTTGTGCCTTTTCGATATTCCTTCAGCGAGCCACTGCACCGGCATCGTGAAGTGGTTTAACGTTCGCAATGGTTACGGCTTCGTGAACCGGGATGACAACAAGGAAGACGTCTTCATCCATCAGACAGCAATCATCAAGAACAACCCGAAGAAATACTTGAGAAGTGTCGGAGACGGGGAGGCTGTGGAATTTGACGTAGTTGAGGGAGAGAAGGTCATTTTCGGTTTCGCATGAAATTTTAAGCTTTATCGTATCAGTTTTTAAACTCCTTAGGAAATTTCTCCTTATGAATTCTCTTCAAAACACCTGTGTTTTTAACACCTTTTTACTCGTCTCTGGTTGTACCAGCAGTGTCGTTTACCCTAAACACAGTTGGCTGGTGAGTTTTGCAAAGCAGGCTGCAATGTTTACGCCGCAAACAACCAAACCTGTTTTGGAATGATGAAGCATGTCACTGTGGCTCTTTGCAACGTTTCATGGCGCATTCTCACCGCCCGCTTTGGTTCTCGTATGTTTTCGAAAGGTGGTGCAGTGCAACCATAAAAGAATCGTTCCCGACGAGCATCGTCTTATTAATCTGTTCGGTTTCTATACGGCGGGTGTTTGTTTTGTCCACAGGGCCTCCCTGAAGCAGCGAACGTGACCGGGCCTGGTGGTGAGCCGGTGAAGGGCAGCAAATACGCCGCCGATAGGCGGCGCTTTCGTCGTTTCGTGCCCAGGCCACGAAAGCCGGTAAATCTGCGCTTGGCTTGATATGCAGTGAGAGCGCGCTTCCGAACGTGTGAAGTTGTTCATAGTGGCCGAAAGTCAAATCCCAGTTGTGATCAACGATACGCGGGCTGCTTTTTTTGTTTCGCTAGGACATTTCGGTTATTTGTCGGAAATCCGAAAATGTCCGAAATAGCTCAAAAGCGTGTATCATTATTTCGTTTTGGGATAATTTTTACGACTGGAAAAAAGCATAAGGACCGAATTGACATTATGACCGAATTGACAAGAAATTCGTTCAATGACTGAAAAAAGCCCAGTGCACGGAAACGGGGTCGAATGAAGCTTTGGTTGCTTTTTTAAGCAACACTCCCCAGCTGCTTGCGATGAGGCGAACAACGGGCATAACCACAAGGAAAGACAGTGAATGTCTACCACTGTTCTTTCGCACACTCTATTGATTTTCTGTAACAAGCGGGCGTTTCGCTCCACTTACTCGTTCGAGCCAGACCTTGCTGTCGCTGAAAGCCTATCGGTCGAGGACAAGCTCAAGCACTCTTGGGCCGTATCTGCCGGCTTATGTACAGATCATGTGGTCGACGGCTCTAGCCTTTTTGTTTTGAATTTCAAGCAAAGTCACGTAAAATGAATTATCTGATTTACCTACGTTGATGTTATACAAACAATACAATAGCGCAAGGCTGTCCAGCCTGCGGGCCGCATGCGGACCCCGAGGTTGTTTTAAGTGGCCCGCGATGTAATAAGTTCGTAAGCAGACTTTAAATTTTTAGTATTTTTTTATAGGCTCAAGTAAATATGCCATCAAAACACACAAATTATACCTGTTGTTTCTGTTATGGGCCTACCACAAAAAACGTGCATAATAAACGCTTCGAAAATATGTCAATTTTTATATTTGGTTTATGTCCATACAACCTGACTCCATACGTACAACTATAGGACTCATTATCACCTCGTGTTATCGCATAAAACTTATCAAAACCAAGAGATTTGTTACGTCACAATAGCTTATTGTTACGTCACAAAAGCCTTTGTGGACGGCATTTGTTCATGTGAAAATGGCCCGCGACACTAAAAAGGTTGGGCAGACCTGCAATAGTGCTTCGGCTGCATTGAGGGCATCTGGGCTTTTGCGCTTGCAGCCACTTTCGTAGAAGTAGTGTTTTTCTGTGCCTTGATCCTTGTCAGCGCCGTGTGCTTCTCAACGTCGCCGCAGCGCGATTAACTAATTATCACCGACTACTTCGCATTTCCAAGCCGCGCCAGTTATTCATTGACTGCCGATTTCCCTTGAGCGCCCGCAACCTGACAGTTTGCATGCTCTTGCCGACGTGGTGCCATGCGGTTCGGCTTCCTACTCTATGTGGGCGCCACCAAGACCGCTGCCTGTTAGTTTTTGCCACTTAGCGCAATTTCGTTGATGCGGACTATCTACGCAATTACGGCCAAGGTCGATTTCAACTACTTTCATAGTTCACGATACGTAGTCGATCTCGCATTATGAAAAAGCGGAAAGTTGAAATACGAAAGTACTCAAAAGACGTTATCTGCCAACACTCGTCAGTACGGAATTGGTTGGGCATGCTCGTAATGCGCGGTACTGTAGAGATGAACCCTCGTACCTCAGGGTAGTTCAGTCCGGTAAAAATACGACAGGCCTGTCGCTGATTAACTTGGACGACCAGGAGGCGTTTCAGATTGCGGCAAAGAAATGCGCAAAACTTGTGTCAGCTATCAAGAAGAACAGTTCGCCAATAACACAATTTATGCGCCCCTTTTCCGCCATGCTTGATCAACCATTTTGACGTCATTAAAGGCTTGGTTTCAATGCCCCTTTCATGCATGAGCGAGTATGAAATATTGTCGATTATGCGTATTAAGTCGGTTGCGATCCAACAAATGGCTTTGCGTGAAAGAAATGGTCAAGGGAATTTAGTTTGGGGTATTGCATGCCTTTTTTTCATGCCTCATTCACATCAACAGGATACCGTGCTTTATTCAAAAGCACTTTCTCTTTGTTCCACGGGGTGGGTGTTTTTGTTTACGACCGTGGTAAAATGAACTCGTCCAGTTGCAATACTAAAATCCAAAGTCCGGTCTTTTGCAAATGGCGCCGTCCTTATGTTTGATGTTGACGCGTGTTTTCCGTGTCGACTGATATCGCTGCTTGCGGTTTACGGTATTGCTTGTCATTTTTTAACATACTTGCTTGACCATAGTTCAGAGTTCCCTCTAGATCAGTGGTTCTCAACCTTATTGTGATGGATCCTTTGGCCAGTATTTCGTCTAGCAAGTGCATCTTGGCTGTAATAATGAGCATATAAATAATAAATATACCTATAATTTTTGTACTTCTACGTTAAAATTTCATTATGAAAACACTTAAAAAATGCGTGTACAAACACACGCTAAAATGCGTACACAAGTACCCCTTGCAGAACCTTTGCGTACGCGAAGGGGTAAGCATACCCCCATTTTGAGAACCATTGCTCTAAATCATGCTTGAAATTGGCAGTACCCAGTTAGTTCGTGCGTTGATTCAATCTGAAAATATCCATGAAATTTTGACAGCAAATTAAGATGTTTGCAGAAGACATTGTCCNAAATGCATTTGCCTTATTCCGGAATGGTCTTTGCCCACAAACATACAACAATCGATTTTTTATTAAAATTTGTTGCGTTTTCGGCAAAATCTGTTGAGCGCAACCAGCGATAAAAGGCATGAAGATGGTTTCTGTGAAGTGCGTTGATTATCATAGAATTCACGGCCTTTGTTATTTGTTCACTGGACGCCAAGCGTGCTTGAATACGTTTCAGAGGGAACGCTGTAGTTAGTGCGGTACTGGTTTTTTTTGCTGCGACATTTCGGTCATTTGTCCGATATAGCTCAAACTTTCTGTCATCTTGCGTTGTCGCACATTTTTGAATGAATTGACTTAATTTTTTTCGGTCTTTTTCAAAAAAAAAAATCGGTGAATGATCGAAAAGTGACCGAAAAAAAACCAGGAGCGGTGATAATTTCTTTGGTTGGCGGTATGTAGACCGTGGTGGCATTCTAGTGCTGTTCGTAGCGCAACGCCGAGGCTGAGGGTAACGACGAAGCCGCCGGCGACGGCAACACTGAGAACCGCGAAGATCATCCTGCTCGACAGAACCGAGGATACCGTCGTTACTATTACCGAGCGCCGTGGTACCGACGGTCGCGTCGCCCCCCGCCTCAGCAGGTCTGTCTGTTGTGATGAAAAACTGCAGCGAAACAGTGCGTTCGCGCCGCGGCCAGTCGGCGACGAAAAGTTGTTCTGGAAAAAAGCGGTTTTTTAACCTGATTTGGTTGGTTCGTTTGAAAATTGTGGCGTCGTTTATCAAAAGAAGAGGAGTGCTCTCGCCACGTGCTTCTTTTTGTTATTTAAGAGAAAAGCTCAGCGCGGAAATTTACCCCCGCCGAATCGCTTTTTTGCAAGTTCAGCAAGTAGTTTCTGAGCAATTGCTTATAGTTAGTGTGTACTTGTAGCATGCACGGGTGGCGCTNAAGCACAAACCGAAACGGGATTTCTTTATGGGTAGAATGCGGAGAGTTTCCTTTGCCTGCAAAGCGTCATCGCCATTTGCACATTCATCANTTGCACGTGTCCGTCTCCCGTACGTTATAATCTGCTTCACCGTTTCAACGGCACACATCTGGTCGCTATCGATTAGCGCGCGCGCCATCTCGCTGAGAAAAGGCACCTTGCATTGGTTCGAGATGGCATTGCTTATGCATTTGTGCAGCCAGTGCATTTCGTGATTGTAGCGACACAAACACGCGACCGGGTGGTGGCCACTGTTTCGGGCCTGTGTGCCGAAACTTGAATCTCTGTGCGTTTTAACCTGATCCGTCCATCATCATTTCTTGCCACGAAAGAAATTTTAAAAAACGGTTGTTTACACGCCACGTCCTAAACAAGCGCGGCAAACGAACGTGAGAAGAATAAAAGCGATCGAAACACGCAGCGACAAATTGTTTCGCGCCAGGTGTTGGCTCGTTTAAAATAAAACATGCAGGATCCTTCCACGAAGCCTGCTGAATAATTCATTGTTTCTGTCCTGCTGTTTTTTCCCGACGCAGAAACAGCAGAGCGAGGGCGAAGAGAAGGAAGGTGAGCCGAGAGAGGACGGAGAAAAAGCCAGGCCCAAGAGACGCCCCAGGCGCCCGCGGCCTTCTCCCGTGAGTATTGCGCATTGTTAATTGTTTTAAAGGCCTCCTAGATAGTGTTGTCTAGGAGGCCTTGATTGTATTCACCGCGTTTGGCGAATGCTCGCTGCAGACGAAGGCACAGTCGCGCGTAAATAGCCGACGAGCAATCTCTGCCGCACAGCGCAAGTGAATGCCGTTTTTGCATCTTCAGTATGTGCAATTTATAAAAAACTAAAGCGTCAGTCGAAAGACTTGGGGCATTTCTGGCTGGTATAAAAAATCTACCCGACCGTGTTATCCAGGCCGTATTCTTGGCATTTCTTGACCTCGTGTGCGTTTTACGAAACTTGTACTGCTTTGACCGGACAGCACTTTATGTCTGCAGAGTTCCCTTGCATTGCTTCCNTCCTGACTGAAACGCTACGTGCAGCCTGTTTTGTTTTCGCTGGGACATTCCGGTCAATTGTCTCACAGTTGTATTAAACCTCGNCGAAGCAGTGTTCATTAGCTTATATTTTCAGACATTCTGACCGAAATGACTTGAACTCATTTCGGTCCGTGACCGAAAAAAAACTCAGCGTGCAGCAGACGCCTCCCTGTTACCCAGGTCGTAAAAGATCGGGCAGTCGCGATTGTCGCGTCACACAAGCACGCGCGCGGCAGACATGCTGAGCGTGACGTAAGACTCGAGGATCAAGTTAATCAGTTGTCGTCGCTGCGCCTGCATCGCATTGTCGGCGAGTGTATGAGGGGCGCATTGTATTAACTCACACGCTCGTGCGGTTTCTGCTGCAGCGAGAGGGCGAGGCGAACGGCGAGGTTGTACAGAACGGCGTGGAGCACACGGACGACGAGAAGAAGGATCAGCGACGACGCCAGCGACGTCCCCGTTACAGACCGAGGGGGTAAATTGACTAGGATCACTCCCCATTGCTTGCGACGTAGTGGCGCGCACCGTATCGACGAAAGCATTCCTGTGGCTTCGCTTACCCTTAGGCTGATAAGTCGTAGATACGNTGCTGTTGTCTGCGAGTGCGACTGAATCGGCGAACGAGGGATTTCTTTGTTTCATCCGTTGCGCCTGATATGCCTGTGCACAGTTTGGTTCCACCTCAGTAGGCGCGGCGTTGAAGGTCGCGCAAGAGTCTTTCGTATCGCTGGCAACGTNCTGCACTCGACTATGCCTCCTGCTTTGTTAAAAGACTTTCAACGTTCTCTTTTGTTAAAAGGCTTTCAGCGTACTGTGCCTTGCCGTGAAACGTTTTCTCTTCGTCCCGCCTAGGTTTGTGAATACCGANTCATCTTTGAATTGCCGCCAGCCGTGAACTCGGTAATGAACGCGGGTGCAAAGAACCGTTTCCTGTAGCGCCTGATGCTCGAAATACATTGGAAACTGTTGCGACGGTTGTCGGTGACTCGGGGCCAAAATTCGCATGTCCGTTTTTGAGAGGTTGTGGGAGTTGCACGATCTACCCTATGTTTTCATTGTCAAGATTTCAGTTTTTATTACTGCATGCCGCTTATATAGATTTAACAGTCTTTGGCTTTAATCGNGTGGCCTTAAGATGTTCTACTGATTTTAATCGTTCAAGGGAAGACCAGTTTTAAAATGGTTAGGATCGATTTTCTTAACTTTGGATGCGCTGCATTCCAAAATTTCGCACTGCGCTGCCAAAGACGGTGGTTGCGCTGTGGGTTTCCTCCTCAAGCTCCGAAATAATTAAACACAACAACAAGCGTTGTCATCAAGGCCTGCCGTGCTGGAAAACTTTACGGTTAAATCAACATATTTTGACATCAGCATGACGCCGATGCAATCCTTGCTCTGCACAAAAAATACCTTCAAACGGCCACCTGTCTGTTCTTGACCCCCATTTTTTGGTTCCTTTCCCCGCAGACCGCCGCGACGCAAAGACGACTCCGTTCCGAATGGCGAGGCGGGCGCCGGAACGGCCGACGAGGAGCACACGGCCGACGACGGCGAGGGGAAGCCCCCGCGCCGCAGACGGCCCAGATACCGGCGTCCTCGCAAGCCGGTCGCTGCCGGCGAAGAGAAACAGAATGAATCCGAACAAGTACGTGGCGCGAGCGATGGTTTGACCTTTGACCCTACGCGGTCCTTGCGGCCCCTCGGGTGGGGGTGTAACTTGTCAGTTCGCTGTGCTGCGGTCTCCACCGTTTTTTGGCACTACGGGCTATTCGGATGATCTGGCCAAGAACGTTGCTGGCCGGAGTTCTCTTTGAACCAGGGTTCCTTAAAGTCTGGAAAAAATTATTTTTTGTCTTTTAGTATAGAAAAAGAAAGTATTCCAGCCGTTGATCTTTGACATACGTTTTCGTAATATTTTATTCTAGAATCTAGATCGATAAAATTTTACTTATATCGTGTTGAATTTTGCAGTGCCTGTAATTTGACCTGGGTAGGTCATTCGGAAATGTTAGGTCAGGAAAATGTCTGGTGAAGGTCTGAGATTTGTTTGCGAAATTGTGTAGGAACTCTGCTTAACAGACGCGCACCCATCTGCAGCAGGTCACTCGATTGTCTTCAAACGTGCAGTGCGAAATGTGTGGAGGGTCGGAGTGCTTCGTCCTGTGGCGGCGACATGGCGTGTATAGCGTCGCGGCGACAGCATCGTCTTGGGTGAAAATAAGCGCCGTGTCGGTATCGATCCAAACCTGGTCGTACGAGATCGATTTTCGCATCGCGTCAATCGATGTGCGACAACCCGTGACCTTTGACCTTTGACCGCTGGTTCGCATCCATACCGCGCGAGTCGCGACAGCCGGGTTCCCAGAAATTCGCTTCGGGGTCAAAAAGCTCGTGAATTAGTGTCTCTCACAGCTGCAGAACATGCACTGTTTTGATGCATTTGCCACTGTCGAGGCCACCGGGGAACTACTTTCAAAGGTTGAAAGGTCACTTGCACTCCCGTGCATTCGCAGTTACTGGGGAGTAAGTTGTGCGCAGGGACGACTGCGGCGCGATCTCAACGCGAACGCAATCATATATGTCTGCGAAGCGAGAACTCCGCCAACGCACTGACAAATCGCTTTTAGTTCGATTGTTGACTTGCCAATGGAAGCTCAACTACGTTTATCGTCACTGATCTTGTGTCTGATAAAAAGTGACTTTGACCTCCTTAGCTATTCGTTACTTGTTGAAAGCAGTGCC
>JGI24158J21664_10012338_pt1 | contig 11323 bp, 7 predicted proteins | sample Ectturendosymbi3_FD_21664 | JGI IMG/M metagenome (IMG submission 21664)
GCTGTCAGTTGGCTGAAACGTTGGTGTCGTTTTTACTTTTACAACAGTTGAGCGAAGACTTTTATTATTATTTGTCCTGTTGGCTGGTTCTGCAACATGTTCTGTAAGTAAGTTTCTGTAGGCCGGTGTCAAGCGAAATTTCGGACATTTTTTGTTTGCTATTTTGCTTCTCAGATTAAAGGAATAAAGTTTAGCGATTACTTTTTTGATGTGTGTTGTGTAAATTAAACTTTTTGGTGAGATGTCAGATACCCACAGCAAGCTACAGTACAGGAATAAGTACAACCAGTGAAAAATATTGGACTTAATCTTAGACTTCAATTATTTTTCTTTTTCAAACTGTAACATAAACCCTAACCCGACACACTTAACATAAACACCAAATCCTAAGCCCGAATCATCAGTTTTCTCAGCGTATTCGATATGACGAATGTTGCTCTGTGCATGCGTATATGGCGTGAAGTTAGAAAGTTCACAAGTCAGAAATATCGCTTGACACCAGTGATTCAGCCTCCAACGCAGTTGTAACGTTCTTGTCTGTTTTTATTATCCAGCGTTGTGCAGAATGCGTGTGTTTGTATACTATGGACTTCGTGTCTGCGGGCAAAAATACATTATTATTATATGTGACCGTTTGCGAAAAAGCTGTACCACGGTTGAATAAGCACGATGACGTCATCGAATGACGTTTCATGAAAATTGCCCCCCCCGAAATGAAGAGCTCGTTGCGTCCCTGCTTCTAACATATTGAAAATTTAACCTAACTGAACGTTGTTTCGAGTGGATACCAAAAACTTACTATATTTCGTGCACTCTACTCTCAAATACCGAACAACTTCACACAGCATCAAGTCATGTCGGTATATCATAGAGCTCCTTTATGACGAATGCGATTGAGATCTAAACATTGGTAACAATGATAGCAATAAGTAGCAATCAAATCATTATTTCGGGTCAAGCAACGTGAATTAGCGTGTGCAAACCTGGCTAAACTGCAGTACCGGTAGTTGTGTGTTGAAGTGGATGCGTTCAACAGAATTAAGAAAAACAATTTGAACTTAGGAGAAAATGATTGAAAAAACGCGGAAAAGTTTGTACTCAGAATATTTTCTGCAATCTACTGCTTTAGACCAACTTTTGCCGCCTCCTCTCGTTCTGCCGCCCCTGGATGAATCCATAATGTCCAAATGCCTGCTATGCCACTGCTGGTCAGCAAGGATTCCTTTTTGGTAAAATGTACGAATGCTTTTGCCTCTGATGGCAAAATAGACACTGCCTTGTTAAATTTTGGGAAGTGCCAAAAGGCTGTGTCTAGTTTGTCTGAGACAAAACCACTGGCAAATACGATTGGTTGAAGGAAAAATAGTTCCAACAGTGCTTTTGTTCATGAGGCAAAATAAAAAACATGGTTTCGCATGGTCGGATCAGGATGGACGATTTTCAAAAATTTTGTGGCTCAGGACTGGATCGGATTCGAATCAAGATTGGACTCGGACTTAAAAATTTCACAGTCCGCTCATCTCTTCTATTTACTAGTAGCAAAATTTCATTCTGTGTATTTCCGGAGTCGGCGGAAACCTCCGACTCCTTGTAATGTTTCTGAAGCTTCAGCGATGTTTCAACAACGACAACCAGGAAAAGTCAAAATAAACGAAAATGACATTTATTTGCGCAGCTCACAATACATATAAAAAAGAACCAAAGAAGACACCACCCCATGGCTCGAAACGTGCTTCTCATCCGGAGGCCTCAATTTCAAGGCAGACGTTGGCCAAGTGCGCTTTCGGCGTCCGCTGTGGGTCAGAGTTTGAGGAAGTCACGGTCTCTGCGGCAGAAAGAACTGAAGACACTGAGGGGATATTTTTTGACAAACACGATGCACGACGTTTATTTGAAGGTTTTGCAAAAAATGCACGGTCGCCATGACATACATGTGCACGCACAATAGTGGCACCTGGTGGTGGAAATAGCCAGGGGGCTTGACTTTTCCACTTCTGAGTGAAAATGTGGTATGTTTCCGCTGGGTATGTCTAATCGTTAGTTGTGGCATAAAATCTCAATANGAAATTTGAAATGTTAGATAATAAAATTCNAGTAAAGAAACGCATACGTAGAAAGCAGTTTAAATGCTTGTGCTTTGTAAGTCGGTGAGTAAATAAAAAATTTTGGTGAAACTGGCGAAATCGCATGACGTCGTGCACTTTTCAGGGAGGGCTGTAGCCCCACAACCCATCTCCACGAGCCTACCCTGTGTGCACGGCGAAACCGTCGCCAACGAGTTTTCAATAGGGGGGGCTTTACATTTGTTCAGGGGAGCTTGACATTCCGGAACTTGACAAAAACTCCATCGACTTTTAGTGCTTCATAATTCAATTTGAGGGCTTGGAGCTTTGTTTGGGGGGGACNAGCCCTTAAAGGCCCCCCGTGGCGATGGGACTGGTGCACGGCCGCATGAATTTTTATCGAAGGCCGCAGGTTATGCGCCTCTGCTTCAGCTTGGCTCTGCTTGCTCAATAGAACTCCTTATTTTGAACATGTTTCCTGAAGCACGAGTGTGGAAGCGGCTGAGTTGAGACACGAGTTCCGCGAATCTTTGCGTCGCGATTCGCAAGCCCCAGTCGTCGCCGCGGCAACCTTTTTTTCTGTTCGGCTTTGATTTCCACGACTGCGGCCGCAATTCCGACTGGCCGCACGTTTGACCGCATCAAGATAGCTCGGCGCGATAGCGCCATCTCCCGGCCCTAAATCCCCGCGCTGTTGTGCAGCTGCAGAAGTCTTTGTAGAAAAAAAGGGCACTATTTCTTTTTAATCGATTGGCGCAAAACTTTAATCGACGAAAACGGCCGCACCTCAAAACCGCGAGCGAAATATTCTCTTCAGATGAAGACCTTTGACGTGATATACACAATAACAGCTTATCTTGGTGCAGTCTTGCTGTGGAGTGGAGATACCATCGTGAAGATACGTCCCATCAGGGCTACAACCAGCTGGTATTTTCGGGGGGGACAAAATGATTGCAGCTTGTTGTGTTACCTAACAACAAGGGTTGCGGAATCGGATTCCTAACAACACTGGGAGTCAGGGTCGGATTTTTTTGTCCGACTCTGGATGTCCAATTGGATCATTTTCTACATCACACTCCTAAATTGGGAATTCCTGTTGAAATGGTGCAATTTCTTTTGAAACTTTTGTTGAATCAGAGGTTTCTTGCTATGCACCACGATTCCCATTGACTTTAACAGCCAAATTTTCATTCTCTTTATGTTAAGGAGTCGGAAATTTTGGAAAGTCGCAGTCGGATATTTTACCTCCGACCCCGCAACCCTGCCAACAACCAAAGTTTTCGGCGCTTTCAAAATGCTTTTGAAAATTTTGCACCCACTAAATCCGCACCAACATGCATGATTGGGATTTTTACGCAGCCCTTTGTGTAGCGTGTTATTGAGCAAAATAGCGCTAACGCAGAGGGACGCATTGTTTGCGTATCTCTTGCACATTTTTCAGAATTTCGTTGCATTTTTTCTTCATCGTTTTTGGTCAGCAGACAGACACAAGCGAACCTACGACTCTCGTGACGGTTCTTCCCCTCGTACCTTGCCCAGCAACCGCAATGCCACATGGATTTAAAATGCGCAAATTCGCGGCCAGCAGACACAGGGAAGGTTTTCACCAGTTTTGCTAGAAACTTGACTTTCGTACAAACATCCAACCACTAATGAAGACAGCACAGCGCGATCAACCCCCACACTTGATCATGGTTGACTTGCAACCATTAAAGATCTCATCATGAAAAATTACAAACTACTGTTTCTTTCAGTGAGCGTGTGCGATTGTCATTTCTGTGCAAAAAAAACATCTACCCGATGAATACCTCACTCGTGAGCAGTGAAGCATGTTAATATTTCAATTTTCAACTGTGATCAGCGAATCATGTTAATGATCAGCCTCCTGACGTTATAGCAGCTAATAACACTTACGGTGTCCAGAGCTTCGGAAAGTTGGCTATTTCCTCTTCTGTGTAATCGTTTATGCCTTTCGGCACACGACGGGGCTGAGGCAAAGCTGCGCATATATTTTCCATGATGTTGTGAGGTACGTTCTGAAAAGAGACAACGCTCAGTTGTGAGGATGTTACGATCAGGGTTGTGGAACCGGAACCCAGGCACTTTTGGATGGCTGGAGCCGGAGCCTGACATTTGAGTTCCCGTTCAACAGACGTGGTTTGTGGAACCATATGACAACCGGAATGCCTTGGTGTGCAAAAAAATTATGTCAGTTTCTTTGTGCGGGCCTCACATTGAAAAGCTTACTTTCATCTTAGCAAACCATAATTTAGTTTAAAGCTGCTGAGAGCATTCGAATACTAACTGCAGTGGCAACGACTGTATGGTACTTTTAATCACTCCCAAAGTGTGATGCTATGGGCAAATTTAGTGCTACTGTTAATGGAGGAACAAGCGTAGTTAGAAATAATTTAGTGCAGTGGAACACATGAGTAGAAAAACAGAAAACCAGAAATGAGTTTTGCACTGAGGTGTCACTGGACACGTGGAAATCAACCAAAGCGTGGAACATGATAAACAGGCACTAGAGATCATTGCATCGTAAATGTCGAATTTGAGATTATAAAAAAAGTCACGTTGTCGTTGTATTGTACATACAAAATGATGAAAAGCTCACTGAGCCGAATGCAGGCCTCGGGTTTGACATAGCTGGTGTAGTTGTGGCTAGACCACAGATTGGAGTTTCCCGGTCTCAGTGTTCCTGTAGGAAATATGTTCTGCTTAATGGCTACCAGCACTGCTAATGAATGAGTGTTTACATTGCAGGGTTGCCGCGTCGGAGGTTAAATGTCTGACCTTTCCAAAATTTCCGACTGCTTAACAAAAGGTGAATGAAGTTTGGCTGTCAAGAATTTTGCAACAACTAACACTCCATGGAAATCGTGGTACACAGCGAGACTTATCTGTTTCAACAAAAGTTTCATAAGAACTTGTACCATTTCAACAGAAATTCCCAACTTAGGAGTGTGATGTAAAAACGATCCAATTGGACTTGCGGAGCCGGACAAAAAAATCCCGACTCCGACTACTAGTGTTGTTAGGAATCCGACTCCGCAACCAGTTGCACAGTATCGATGATTATGCCGTGAATAGCAGAAGAGCAAATTTAGGAGTCCCTCAGTGAACGAGGTACTTTTTTTAACAGTGTTCTGAGAAAGAAGCGCTGAAGTTTGACTAGGTTTCACTTTTTTACCTAAAAGTGTTTTTCAAGATGTCCGTTGATTTTGAAATGAACCACTGAATAAATTGCCACTAGCGACGAAACACGTTGCATAAGTTTTTAGTGGTTTTCCGTGTCTGGTGCAGGTTTGGGACGGAAACAGTGCGGGTTGGGAGGGCTTGCAGGGTGGATTTAAAATCTGTGGGCGCGTGGCCGGAGCGGACAAAAATTTCAACCCGGGCAGGGCTTTGTCAGGACATTTGTTTGCAAGCAACCGAAGTAGAAAACGAGCTTTTTAAGCTCTGTGTATATCATAGCACATTTTCGAATGAAGTTAATTCAAGGCGTGCAATTTAATGGTCTTTTACATAACCCAAGTATTTCTGAACCCTACTTTTGTGGAAGTTTTCGTCATTTTAGTCGAATTAATAGAACTGTTTACATAGCACGGCGCATGAGCGTTATTTGCAAAGGACAGGCGGTTGGAATTTCAATATAAAAAAACTTAGAACCACAACGCAAACATTCTTCACTGCACTGATGATTTTCCAAATACCGTAAGATAGGAGTAATTAAGTGACTGGTCTCCACAAAGGTGACAACAAGTGAATCCATCGGCAAAATAAAGTTTTGCCGATGGATTCACTTGTTTGTCACTTTTGTGAAGACCAGTTACTTGAATAAGATATGTGCAAGTTTGAATCATCACGTGAAGAAGCAGAGCCCCGTCGGCTGATTCTTCGAAATCTTACAGCACACATACAGCTTTTAATAGTCGTAAGATAAGAGTCTTGATGTAACGAAACGTCTGAGCATAAGATAAAACAAAAATAATGTTAACAATGACTTACAAACCGAAACCAGCAATGCAGCCTCAAAGAGTAAAAGATTTACTCGCCTCATCAGGAAAAACGTGAACGCGTTGAAACAAAGTTCTCCGCAGACGATTTTTAGGAAGCATCCAATAGATGTATTTGCGCATTATCTGCGCAACATTCAAGACGCAGTTTCAAAAACACGTCGAACTTATAGAGTCACCATGCACAAGCGGTACGTACGGTGAGGACCTGCAAACCACACGCACGTTTCGCCGCCGATCTCTGAAGCTTTAATCACATCACACGTATAAGTAACGGTGAAGGACTACGTAGCAGCACTGCGAAGTCAATGCAAGATAACAACTTCATTTTTTCTTTTACTGCTTCCGTTAATTTTTGACTCTACGAGTAAACGACTCCAGTCCAAGCTAAAATCTAGTTATTATATAAAATCAGCAAAAATTAGCCAAGTCAAGCAGCGGGAACCTTACATTTGGAGTAGTTTTACTGCAAACAGATGCACAAGGATTTAGCTGTGAAGCTGCCCGGAAAAGATTTTGGTACCATGCAATAAATCGAAGTGCAGGCGATTTTTACAAAACTAGACGGACTTGCTGCAATTGCAATGACCTGGAATGCGTAAGACTATCAATTGTTCACTCAGACATCAGTAGAAATTAAAAACCTTGTTCGTCCCATTGCACTACGTGCTTTAAATACGATTACGTGACCTGCACACACAAAAAGAACGATCAAGTGTCAAATTCGCTGCAGGGAAAAAGCGGACAAGTTCAAAAACGTGAAAGCGTTTCTACCTACCCATGTGTTATCTAGTTCGTGAACTTTAAATGCTTGCAAATGTAGTTTTCCTTTTCGACGCCTGCGAATAAAATTCTTTCAAGATTACCTGCCGTTTGATGCAGGGCAGTAGCAGCAGTCCTTCAAAATGACAGTAATAGGACTTCATAAATTATTAGCTCCCTAGATTTGTAGCAGAAAAACAGTCCACAATGTTCTACATTTTGCAGCTGCAAGCATGTTGCACTAACCAGTCAACCCGAAATGTTTGGAAAATCATACCTGTTGACAAAGAAAGCTTATACGAAGTGTTTCAGCCTGACTAAAAACAGCAAAAATAGACATAATTAAAGCTACTAGTAGCACAATAAACAACTTCTCTCTATTGCAGTGGTTTTCCTTTTCTCTACCACGCCTCTCTTAATTGCTCTTTCCTTCAAGCCCTCCTGACTTTAAATAAGTTGTAAAAACAAATGTATGTATTGATGAATTAATTGATCAAACTTTTTATGTTGTAGAGCGCATAAGGGCTAACACCCCCCTAGAAATTTATTGACGCCCCCCATAGGAGGCGTGCCTCCTGGTTTAGAACCACTGCTCTAGTCTTTACGAAAAGCTATTGCCCAAATTTTTAATGACAACTCCTTTGGTTCTCTACAACTTATAGCCACAGATATTACAAATTCACTTTTATGTTTATCACTATGTTGTGAAATACCAATGCGATTTGATCACCACTGCTCGACAGCCTGACTAATTGCAACGCGTAAGTGCCTACCTGCATGCAGCATGAAGTCAAATTAGCTTAAAATGTGCTGTGAACGCCATTTTTGCTTGATTGTCTTACTACGATTGATTAGAAAACCAGCTTTGTGGTAAGATGAAAAACTTGACATTTGTACTTCCATGTTCTCATCATTGCAATGTTAAATACGTTTCTGCTTCACCAGATCAAGTGGCATAATAGATCTGGCTATTAATCATGAATCTTGAAAATGTCAAGTTTCAATGATCACTTTATCCCAAGCAGCATAAAAATGTATGAAAACCATATATCACACCAATTTCATTCAATGTGGTTAAATTCAATTAACCACTTTCAGTGTACAACACAACTGCAGCAATAGCAATAAACCTTCAGTTTGATCCAATCTAGGTTTCTTATGATTCCCATCTCACCCTGTGTGGTTCCAAAACACTTTTTGCTCCCACTTGTTTCCAGAAAATGCAATCTCTTTGGCATTAACAACAACCACATGATCACCGACATCACTGAGTGGATGGTAAATTGGTTTGTGCTTTCCTTCCACATATTGACATACAAGAGCAGCCATCTTTCCTGGAGGTTGTCGATCAGCATTGACAATGTACCAGAGACGAGAAAAAGTTGCCCATTGCTGTGAAAATCAAACTGTTTTGAACTGGTCACAGGTTACAAAGCTGCACCTATCATCAGTAGTCTGTATGTTACTTCGAAAAAATCTTTGCTATAAAACAAGACTATATAACAAGTCAAAGTCTTGAAGGGAGATATTGGTAGACACAAAATAATTGCATACAGCTGAAAGGCAACATAAGTAAACACACGCACACAAACAAAATTGTACAACATGAATACAGTACTAAAGCCTATACTTGTTTTGAGATGATTAAGTGGTTGCCTAGGCTTCAGCTAGACACAATTGGCACTCCATGGTGCCATTCATTGTTTTGACAACGTAAAATACAAATTCTATCAAAAGAAGTTGGAACTAACCAAACAAAAATAATAGCTGCACAGACCATAGCTGATTTTAATATAGCACAAAATGCTTCATGCAATTCTGATGCCAGATCTACAGCTCAATCTCAAATGTCCTAATTTTGCACAGTAAAATACTTCTCCATTTTAATAGCAACTATTGAGTCATGAATACATTCCATAAAGTGTATTTATTAAGTCAAGCTTACAAAATATCCCAAACCGTTTTTATAAATTTTATTTTGAAAGATGGGCCAACCATGGTGTGTATGCACTATGCAGTTTTGCCTGTTTTTCAAAATAATTTTAATTCCTGGAATATTTTATATTTTGATTTATTGCAACATATGTTGACTGCCCTTGATTTGCAACACATTCATATGAGGATTCCCAATCAACAATTTCTCAATTTTTACATACAGCAGTGCTTAGCCTTATGACAAACAGACAAGACAGCACTGAATGCATTCCTCAGCAGCTTACTTGATCAACTGATTTTCAAATATCCTTTGAAAACTGAAGTNATGTCCAAAATTTGCACATTTTATTTACTGAAAATAGTACATTAGACTCAACATATAACCAACAGCTGCCATGGTAATATCTACAGCAGTTTTCGGTTGCCTTACCAGCACCCTAGCTCCTCCACCGATTGCGCTAGAGAGCTGTTGAATGGCTCAAAAGAATCGGCCAGTCTAGTAGATTCCACTAGAAAAAAAATTTTTTGGTTGGGGGTGCGGATTTTTTGTGACTGACGTCATAAGTGAAATAGTTTTAGGGTCATTTTGGCACATGTTGCCCGGCCTGGGGCCCAACCGCTAGGCCAAAGTGTTTCGCTGAAGTTTTCATTGGAAACTAGGTTCGAGTCAGAGTCTTTTAGTCTTTGATCGACTTAATATAGCATTTCTGGGTCAAAAGTTATGATCTGAAAAACAACTTAATTAGCTAATTAGTCAAATATTTTTACTAGTTTAGATCATAACTTTTGAACCCGGAACCCAAGCAAGTCATCCAAAGTATCAAAAGACTTGGATTGTAGCCTAGTTTCCAGTAAAAACTTCAGTGAAATATTACCACCTAACGGTTGGCACCCANGGCCAGGCAAAGTGGGCNAAGGTGGCCTAAAATCTTCCACTTATGATGTCACTCACAAAAATCCTCCCCCCAAGCAAAATTTTTTTTTCGAGTGCAGACTAGAAGACTTGCCGCATCTTTTGACGCTTCGACCAGGTCCATAACCCCTACAGGAGTGGAGATATTCCTGCACAAAGCCACATGTGTTTAGGCGGGTTTTTTTCCGAAAGCGGCCGGACGCTGAAGTGTTAAAATGCTGTGCTGTTGTTGTATTGACAAGTTTTTATATATTGTGAATCCATTTTGAAATCAGATTTGTAGATACATGATGATTAAACTGTTCAACTTAAACCAGGGTTGCGGAGTCGTAAGAGTTGGAGGTTTTTGGGTGGAGTTGGAGTCAGATTTTTTTGTCTGACTCTGGATGTCCAATTAGATCATTTTTTACCTCACACTCATGAATTGTAAATTCCTGTGGAAATGGTACAGTTTCTTTTGAAACTTTTGTTGAAACATTTCTTGCTGTGCACCACGATTTCTATTGATTTTAACAGTCAAATTTCATTCCCTTTATGTTAATGAATTGGGGCTAGAAATTTTTGAAAGGTCTGGATATTTTACTTCCGAGACTTAAACACCAATTTTCTTTGAAATTCTGACTGTTTATTAACCAGGTAGTAGCCTAATGTATAGAGCGAGCACCACAGATGCTGGTAGGCTGGGTTTAAATCCCATTTGGGTCGTACCGAAGACTTGAAAAACAGTACTTGCAGCTTGTCCAGCTTCATCCTTAGTAATTAATGAGTGTAATGGAAGGTTTCATACATTGTACCAGGGTTGCGGAGTTGGAGGTAAAATATCCGATTCTGATCTTTACAAAATTTCTGACTCTTCTTTACAAAATTTCCGACTCTGGCCTTGCCAAAATTTCCGACTCCTTGACACCAGGAAATGAAATTTGGCTGTTAAAATGAAAGGAAATCGTGGTGCACAGCAAGAAATCTGTTTCAACAAAAGTTTCAGAAGAAACTGTACCGTTTCAACAAGAATTCCCTATTTAAGAGTGTGATTTAAGAAGTTATCCAATTGGACATCTGGATTTGGGCATAAAACCGACTCTGACTCACAGTGTTGTTAGGAATCCAACCCCACCCAAAAACCTCGGACTCTGCAACCCTGCATAGTACTACCATTGGCCTGCCACCAGTGCAGCATTCACTGCAAAAGTACCTGCGTAACCATGGTTAGGATAAGTGATGGGTACTTGCAGACTAATTGTGACACTTCAAATGGAGTACAAAGCGATTATAATGAAACTTATTCTAAACTGTGTTTGTTAACCTTATTCACCCAGTAACAGGTACATCTGATTTATTTCAGGCCAACCATTTGTTTTAATAAATTTGATTTGATATGAAAAACTCAAAAGGCTGTTTTAGTAGTGACGTAGTGGCGCGAAGCATACGTAGTCACATGACTCAGCTGGATACGTGCCAATGGTGATGGCGCGTGACGTCATGAGTAAAGCATGAAAATCTCTGTTAGAAGTTAAAAATGCATGGAGACATCGACGGGATGTTTGCATTCAGCTCTGGTTTGTGTTCTTGAATCAAAAAAGATTCAAGAATCTGCAGCCGTCGCCAATTGTTGTCACTGCCAATGACCTCAG
>JGI24158J21664_10012341_pt1 | contig 11321 bp, 7 predicted proteins | sample Ectturendosymbi3_FD_21664 | JGI IMG/M metagenome (IMG submission 21664)
CTGAAAGGTGAAACTTGGTACTTTTTTGCCAATTCGCCGTTGTGCATTTTGGTTTAATCTCAAATCTATTTTCGTGTCGTTATGCAAGTAGAACTTTTAGAATGAAACGTTTGACACTGTGCAGAGTTATAAGTCAGGCCAGACTTTTCGGATCACGCCGGGCTCGGGCTTAAGTTTGTCAAAATATTTCGAGCTGATGTCCGGCCTGCATACAAAACCTTTTATAGCATTAAGAGTAACGATTTTTTTCATTCGTGACGTAGATTTGTTGTGCTCACCGCGGTAACTTCTGTGAGTGAAATTATTTTGATTATTCTTTAGCTAATTCTGTATGCAAACACAGCTGCGTTCTTTTATTCTCTGCTGGGATTTGTCTCACTCTCTTTGAGAAGGCGACAGTGGTTAGGAAACTGGCACGCGATGGCTTTGCCTCACAGAGATCAATCACTCCCGCGATTCTTGGCTTGTTTTGAAAGTCTACAAGCTGGCTTTTCATGCCTATACCACCATCGTGGATAGTTTCGTGATAGTTTTTTTTTTGTCTTGAGAAACATTACATTCCACAGTATTATGGTTGGCTAATATGCTATGTTTGTGCTAGATTATGTCAATGTTTTGGTCAACACGGTTGTTATTTTGGGTGTGATAAACCGTGTACCTCCAGCTAGACTCGAACGCAATGTTTTTTGATACTCCGCAGTTGCGCATATCCCAATTAACTCCCTCGCTAAATTCGGTATTCAAGCCTGAATCGGGCTTCAAAGTAAATGTCAGGCTCGGGCCAGATTCGGGCTTGTGATTTCGGGCTCTGGCCGGGTTCACGCATCAAAATGAGGCCCTTTACAACTCTGTGTGGGTATGTATGCAGGGGCCAACAAGGGGAGATTGAAAAGATACATCCTCAACCCAGCAACAGTAAATATAGATTGAAATCATTTTGTGAATTAGGCTACGCTAATTTTTGGCCAAATGTTTTTGCTGCTGGTAAGAGGATATCAATGGAGATTTCTGTAGGGACGAGGCTGCATGCACAATGCCCAATAGCATTAAAAAGATTCGTAACATTTCCAAAAAGCGGAAATGTGCAAGAAAAATATTTATCGTCTTTTCAACATTAAGCGACTTGACTAGACGTCAAATCTCGCTGTAACACACACTTCTTATAAAATGTATGAGAGTTGAAATGCTCTTTTATAGGAGTGATATGCACGTGCGACCAATGCGATTCAGCATTTTGTGCACTCCAACTGATAGCTCTGATAAAAACCATTTGATGTATTCTACTATAGTGCTGTGCTTGTTTGTATCCATATATGATATTAATGGAAGCACGCTGAACCACAGCACCATGACCAGCATCATATTTAAGTAGCCTAGACCTATATGCAAATCATCTGCAAGGACAAGGACAAAGTGGGATTAGTGTTGCTCTCAAAACACCTCTAGAAATAAGATTGGGAATCTGTATGTATAAAACGTCACTTTTGCCTGCATCGACCCGATGACTATATTGGTTTCACACCGAGTTGTCCTCACCACATTTTAAAACAAAATTGCGCCCATGAAGTTAACCATTGTGTAAACACCTTTGATGCCTGGTTGAGAAACAATCTGCATCGATTCCTTTCAGCGCTGTGCGTCTTCAACTAACTTTTTAATCCGATCGTTTCAAATATCTGATGCTTTGTACAAATCTTCATTTTCGCTCAACCATTGAACTCTTCTGTATGACGGTGACCAACTGAGGTGGTTGTTGGTGTGTTGTTTCGATTTACGTGCCTCATCAGTATTGTTTTTGGGTAGCAACAGCAACGAAAACCTTCCGTCTGCTTCGTGGCACCTCAGGATTTCTGTGTTTTCGTGTAATTCCTCTAACACCTCCAACATGTAGACGACGTGTGCAAGCCAAACATACAAAAAGTAAGATATACTGTAAAACTTCCAGGGCTAAAAAACTAGCCGCCAAATCCCGCTTTGAATTCAGTGAAAATAATTAGCTCTTGGTCTCATACTAAATGCGTTTCAAAACATTTGAAACCTTGATCGGAACAATTTGATGATATGTGTATAAGCAATTCTGTACATTTGCGTTCTTTTAACTAATGTGATATTTCCTTGTGGTTTAGACAAACAAGTAAATAACAATACTAAATATTAACCATTTGGCGAAAAGGTGGATTTTATCTTTGTGAACGGAACTATGTTCACTTGAACATTGATCAGTGGAGCACAATTTGCAAATATTTTACATTTCAAAGACAGATAGTGTAATGTTAGTACCCGTCCTACAGCAAATATCTCGCTTTTAATTTTCATTTCATTCAGGTAATTGTATTCACGAAAAGATACTTGGTGTTTTTTTGTCATGCATTTAAAGTTAGTTTTCGCATGAAATAACCTACCCGTTACGACACATCTCCTTCCATGGAGAAAAACAGCTCAAATGTAGATGAAAAACAAATATTAGTATATTTTATTGCACTTACTGAAAAAAGCTGTCCAGTTGGCGTACACACCCCTTTGCCTCCAACCAGTTAGTTTGTCTGTTCGAATCACGTCGAAAATAAAGCCCCAAGAATAAGTGTCAACAAGCAATGTGCGAAATGTTTCAGAGCGGTTCGGAGAGCTGGTGACGACGACTTGCACCTTGACTGGCTTCTTTGCATAACAGGTATTAAACAGAATTGCAATCCTTTTTTTTAAGCGAAAGCGGTTGATATGAGACCCGACACGATTTTTTCCAGTGACTTCCTTTAAAGCACCTGCAAAAAACACGAAACGCTACTTCTTGTACAAAACAAAGCAACAGTGGAATTTTCCAATCATTTGAGAACTTGTTTCAAGATAAAGAACTTTGTGTAGTGAAACGCAAATCATATCTTCGGGCTGTTAAAGTCTGTTCGTACCGCACTAGCACATTTCTTATTTGCATGATCTTTACCAAGGCGCTGCTGCTGAGTACGGTATCGAAGTTTGTATTCAACACAAGCGCAATTCAAATTTCCATTTGAATTATGACGTTTGAATGGTTGAAACAATGTTCAATGTTCAAGGTTTTAAAGCGCGCAATTAGTATTGCTGTGTACGAACAGTTCATTAGAACGGTATTACAGCAAAGAGGTTCGAGTGAATGTTTCTCTGACATTCTTTTCTATTTTTAATTTGCAAAAAAACTGATCTAAACTTTATGCAGGTATTACTCAAAGCAACTTGCTCCATATTAAAAACAGGCAAAGCACAATAAATATAAACGCGTGTTAAAGTGTCATGGGAAAATTCACTTTTGAATGGCAACAACAGGCGGCAATTGCCATGTTCGTTTTGTCAGTTATTTCATTATTGAATATTTTCAATCAATTCCAAGTTAGAGTTATTTTTTAAATAATAAAATTGGGAAATACACCACTTTTAATTCCAAAGCTATGGCACAACCACAGCGTAGAATATTAAATACATTTTCAAATTGGATTTGAGTGGTGGTTGTTTTGTTTCTGGTGTTTACGTGTCCAATTTTATTGTACACCTTGTGTACATTTTGCACAGTATCAACGTAAACAAAACAAAACTTGGGAAAATAGAATTAGATCGCATGGTTTGTTAAAGTATTCCATTGAAAGTGTAAGACTGCTTTTTGTTGACATTCTAAAACACCTTTGAACTAACATATGAACATTACAGCACTACAATTACAAAAAATCATTTATTTATCTTGTTTTCATAAATTGCACATAGTTTCATGCATATCATGCAACACACAAGCTACCTGCAGGTTTTTGACAAAGGAACTTCTTTTTCCGTGTGCAATTCCGCGGGGCATACCACTGACCCTTGTTATCAACAATCACACAACGACCGTGTGTTTTAGATAGTTTCCTGGACTCAGTACGAGCCCAACGCAGTTGTGACATCTTTAAAGGGAGACTACCTTGCCATTGGTTGTCGCTTGCCACAGTTGAATGGTTAGTTACAGCCATCCAGAAGCGATCTTAATAAAAACGAGCATCATCAAAACTTCACACAGCAACTTTCATCGTGATCTATACAAATCTTGGCCCTTACCAAATGTTACCTTCTTTAAGAAACAGGAAATTCCAATACTACATTTGAAACAATGCTGCAATGTTTTTCCTCAGAACACATAAACAATCAAGCAATTATATCTACGCAATATTTTCGCGAGGTGTTTGAGTAAGTGAATGTAAGTTTGAATTTGCAACTTAAAGTTAAAACCATTATACCTGTTCATGTTTGAAGTTACTACTTTTTCCGCACAAAAGACTTACCGGTGTTGGTTGAACCAAGCGTTTGCAAAATATATCTTGCATATGATGTTGTGAGCATTGCGAGAGTTCCTCCGTAAAATTCACAAAAAGCTTTTGCTACTTTATGCTCTTCACGAATCCAACTAGTTGCGTAGTAGAAATTATTATGCAAATACCAAGGGTTGACTGCAAATGGAAGGAAAAAGTCGTGAAAGATCTTTAAACGTTTTGATAATTAAAAGATATTTTGGCTTATAACAGGGCACATGGTGAAATCCTAACCTCAGAAACTGGCTATGACGAAAACCTTAATGCAAAAACAAACTTTAATATGGCAGCCTAATGATCCTATTTGTTTTTGAAATACTAAATTCAAAATATTGCTGGTAAATCTTTTGCGCCGCATGTTGACCAAAGTAATAAACTTTTGTTGAACCGTATTGTATTTCTGAAAGGGAATTGCAAGAAACTATGTGAAAATCAATGCTTGAATCTTTTTCAAAAATCTTTATGTTTGAATGAGGCTTACCACGAAGATATTGTCAGTTGAAGCAAACTGCATAAACACAAGGAGGTTAAGCAGTGCTCCAGTTTCCAATTTAAAGAAAAACTTAATATCAGGTCATGCAGATTATCAAGGAATCCATCTCTGATCCTGTTCAGGTAGATTTATTTGTTTGCTTTTTTCAAAACTTCACCTTTCTGAATATTAACTTGTCTATTGTTAGCAACTTGTTTCATCTTTTTCTTTTACATGTATCTTCAAAATCATGTTATTATTTTTCAATATTTTGTATGCAATTATTTCGTTATATATTTGTACTGTTTATTAACCTGTTGTTCTGCCATTGATATAACTCTGGAACACATTTATTGCAACGAAACGATGACAATTTCAGCCCTGTCTCTGCTTTCAGCGGAATTTCTGCAGTAAAAGAACAAGTAAATCATGTCAGTATAGCTTCCGTATTACTGCAAATTCATATATATATATATATATATAATAAACGTGACAACAGGAAAGCTTTTGGAATGTTCTGCCTGAAGGTGTGTTCTTTTCCAGCAATTTTTAACGGTTAGTTCATGGATGTGGCAATTTTGAAGCATCAATTTCTTGTGAATTTTCAAATTTCTATAAATGCATGTTATCTCTTTTTGTGTTAAAGTGCGAATGGAATACAGTACTTCCTTTCGCAATAAAAGCAGCTCTATGTCTTCTTCCCTGCAGCGCTCGCACGTGTGGAAGCCCCTTGGAAACTTTCAATTTGTGGCCATCAATGAAAGACGCAGTAGTGTCACACTGGGAACGTCCTCATTGGTGCATTTCACACAATTTCGTAGGACACGCTTGTAAATAAAATGTTTCGATGCATCTTACGCTTAACAAAATATCATGCAACTGAATTCAAAATTGTTACAAGATGCAAAGAAAACATTACCTGCGCTGACCCTTTCAACACATGGCGATAAAATACTTTTCCACATAGCACCACCTTTTCCTATAGCACGATTGCGTTATAATGTTGCGTGTGCACAAGGCAACAACTACCTTCTTCAATTTCGTTCTCGTCCTAAATGTTGCCACTACTTTTCACCCATGAAAGTGTTTCATGTTTCAATCAGTTGTTTCATTGAAACAGACATGGGGAGGAAGACAATCCAGGTGCGGAGGAAAGATGACTTCACCTGGCCCTCCTCGTTGCGGCATTTCTTGAAATGCTTACCAAATATGTCATCATGACAGCAACCACTGTTACACGCGTTGGATTTGTTCAGCGTGGGATGGGTCATACAATGCCCTTCTCAGGGCGCCGCAGCACAAATTCTGCCGAAGACCTACGCCCCATGACCCAGCATATTCCAGTTGAACACTGAGGGGCTTATTGAAAATAAGATCTCCGTCATTGAGCAGCTAGCCTATACGAACAAGGCTTTCATCATCGTCATACAGGAGAACCACTGCATAACTGTAGACAAGCTAGTGATATCCTGCTTCTCACTAACTGGGTCAATCCTGAGCAGGACGTCCGGCCTTGCCACGTTTGTCCACGAGCGGATGGAATGGTCACTGGTCGATCAGTATCCAGAACAATCAGAGACTGAGTGGTTGCACGTAGACGTCGCAGGATACAAGATCATCAACGTCTACAAACCTCCACGCTCGCGACTTACCCCAACAGCCATCCCGACGTTCCCACACCCCAGTCTGTATGTTGGCGACTTCAACTGCCAGCACGTCAACTGGGGTTACAACACAACATTCCCTGATGGTGAGAGCTTGGACATCTGGCCAACATCCAACAACATCGGAATGTTGTACAAACCAAAGGAAACAGCCAGCTTCTTCTCTCGCCGTTGGAATGTCGGCACCAACCCAGACCTGGCCTTAGAGAGCCTCGGCCTGGAAAGCCGACTGCCGGACAGTGGTGTTCTAGGAACGTTCCTGCTGTCGCAACATCGGCCTTCCCTCATAACGCCACCAAGATTCAAGGTTCCTGCCAATAGCGATCCGGTGAAGCGTTGGAACTTTCGCAAGGCCGATTGGAAGCGCTTTTGCCTTCTCACAGGTGAATGCGTCGAGAGATTGCCACCTCCGGACACACCAAATATTGAGAAGGCATACCAGATTTATGCGTGAGCCTGCTATCTGCGGCTAAACAATGCATCCCACGTGTCCGCCGGAAGAACTATGTGCCATGCTGGGCCTGACCAATGGAATATTCCAACACCTGAGGGTCACAGTATCTCTGAACCCTTCAGGCCGGAATATCTTTCTGCTGCTCTGAGACGCCTGAAGCCAGGAAAGTCTCTGGGATCAGATTCCATCTTCCCGGAGTTTATACTCTACGCCGGGTCGGCTCTCAAATCTTGATTTTGGGACTTCCTTGCTTCGTGCATGCGCCAATTCCAAATTCCAAAGTACTCGAGAAGAGTTCCAATAGTTGCGGTCCCTAAGCTAGGAAAGCCATTGGGATCCCAAGAGTTATCATCTAATATCTCTGCTGTGTCCTCTTTAAAATCCCCGAGAGACTTATCTACGCTCGTGTCGAACCAATCATCGACTCACTGCTCCCACAGGAGCAGGTGGGCTTTCGACACGGGAGGCCGTAGTCCAGGTCACCCTGTGGACACAGGACACCGAGGATAGCTTTTCAGCTAAAAAGAAGGCCGGAGCTGTGTTTGTGGATCTCACAGCAACCTCACGACACTGTATGGCATCACGGCCTCGCCTGCATGCTGCTGCGATTGCTATCTGATAGACACATGGTCCACATGATCATGGAGATGGTTGGCAACGCAGCTTTACCATTACCACCGGAAATGGCCAAAAGAGCAGGTTACGACGCCTCATGAACGGTGTCCCACAAGGATTAGTCCTGGCGCCCCTACTGTTCAACATCTACACCTCTGACTTGCCTACCACCATCTTCAGAAAGCATGAACATGCTGATGACCTAGCAATTATGCATGCTGATGGAGATTGGCAGGCAGTGGAAGGGGTGCTGAGCAAGGACATGGCAACGCTAGATGAATACCTCCAGATCTGGAAACTGAAGCTCAGTACTAAAAAACGGTGTCGGTAGTCTTCCATCTCAACAACAAGGAAGCTAAGCGTGATCTGAAAGTCTACTTCAAAACGAAAGTCTGCCCTTCTGTTCCGAAACCAAACACCTAGGAGTAACCTTGGACAGGTCGCTCACGCATCTCCGACACCTTGAGTCACTTCGCAAGAAGCTAACATCACGCGTCGCACTCCTGAGGCGGCTTCCTGGCTCCGGATGGGGTACTGGAGCAACAACGTTGCGATTTGCCACCCTAGCCCTGGTGCATTCAACCGCAGAGTACTGTGGTCCTGTTTGGTGCCCCGGTGCTCATACCCGTCTCATCGACCCCACCATCAATTATGCGTTGCGAATTGTGACTGGATGCCTGCGTCCCACACCAGTGGACAACCTTCCAATCCTCACAGGCATCCAACCTGCTGAGCTTCGTCGCAATGGAGCGACACTGTTTCTAGGACGCCGTGCCATGGAACCTGGACACCTGCTCCACTGAGCACTCACCCGCGTATCGAGAGCAGATGCACGGCACCTCAAATCGTGATACGCATTTGTACCCACCACAAAACAACTCGTCAGTTTTTCTGACAACAACAACATAAGTGCGGCGCAGTGGACGGATCATCAGTGGAATGCGGAGTGGGCGGACAGCCCCACAAGACTCCGAATTTTCATTCCAGAAATCGGTTCCTACACTCCAGCAATGACCCTCCCAAGAAGAGCCTGGGTCCGGCTCAACCGCTTCCGCACCGGTGTCGGGCGTTTCCACTCCTGCTCATACAAATGTGGTATGGCCTCCTCTGCAACCTGTGAGTGTGGCGCAGAAGAACAAATCGTCGACCATGTTGTCCTCCAATGTCCAATTCACNGACCTCCTCATGGACTGCACGGCCTGATGGTTCTGGACAAGGAGACAACCGAATGGCTGCTCAACATCTGCCTCGAAATCTAGCGCGGCCAAGCAGTGGATAGAAGGACTCGCTCAAAAGAACTAGGGGAAGATTGAAACTGACCTAGCCAGTTTCAATATTAAGGTTGTTTCCTTCGCTGAAGCAGTCAATTATAGCTTGTTGCCCAGCAAAAACGTTCATCCTGCAACTTGCTTATCAGCAAAATTTCTATCATTATTTCAGTTATTATTGTCATTGTTAATACTGCTAGGAAAGAAGAACACTATAACAACAATAGTTTGGATAAAGAGCTGCATATGTTGTTGAAAGTTACCAAGCAACCTCGTATTTTAAGAAAAGCATGTAACTATTTACAATCTAAATTTGGTTTCCTGCTCTGTTGTGCAATAAAGAAAACGCAATTGATTGAACTAAACTTTTCCAATCTAGCACAGTTTTACAACATCAACACAGTGGGTTGGCTGTGAAAAGAGACTAAAATTTGTTTGAACCGCGTAAACGTTTGTTCAAAATCCTTTCCATCATACAAACCTCTAAAAAGCTATTTTAATAAACTATCAACAAGTAATGAATAGGAAATAATTGAAACGCTTCTTACGAATAGGATTCAGTTTGTAGACATTGTTCGCCAAATGGCCTCCTGTACCATTGGAATTGCAACCTTTGCTTGCACCATATTTTCTGTACGTCGAAATGGCCTTAGCAGAACCTCCACACCATCCTCCGTTCTTTAGCAAAGCAAAATAACTATATGATGTGAGGTACTGACAATTTCACCACAAGTGCATGCAGCTAAATCTAATCATAGCGAGGTTTACTAGAAAATCTATTTCTTGTTAATTACGCATTTTCAATGCTATAAATTGCAAGCAAAATCTTTCAGGTGAAATATTGAACGGCTGAAGCAAGACTTTGAGAAAGATGCTTTGAAAAGAGACTTTAAACCTACACCTTGGAGGTTGTCTTATCAGTTTGCGGTCTGCCATTAGACTGGGTTTCCCTGGTTGGACACCCATAATGGAAAGCACACATTTTTCCGTTACGTCCACGTTATTCCATTGTTCTATCAAGATTGCAACAGCACCTTTACTATAAGAAAGGATTAATACATAAACATTTCTATTTCAAAATACAATTATTTTAAATTATGTGAACTGCAAACCTGCTTCAAAGGAAGGATTGCACACTATCAGTGAAAATGCTGGTTTATCAGTTACTTGGAAACTTATCCAAGTTCAGGTAATAATGCGTCTACAGTGGTAATTCAGGTGAACCGTACGTCTTTGTGGTCCAATACACCAAATATAGCGTTTTAATGCGTTTAGTAATCACACCTCAAGCTTTCCCAAACACTTTGCTCTATGCTGCGAAGTGACGTCTGATCAACGACGCAATTTTGAAAAAACAATTACTTATTTTTTATGTGTTTCTTTTTTCTTATGGATTGATCAACAACCACACATGTGCTTCCAACGAAAATTAGCCGGCGTGACGTGTAACAAAGCTCTATCTCAGTAAGTATGGGATCCTGGATAGGATTCATTAAATCTCGTTTTGATAAAAACTATTTGCTCATAGCAAGTTTAAACTGTGCTATTAGACTTCTTGCAAACTTGATTAACAATGTAAAGTAAATGGAAATCAATTAGACACAATAAAGGCAAACCTGCCTCATACTGAAAGCAATGTTCGCTCCAATTTCAATAATGCTGCGCGCAAAACAAGCGGGTGCGCTGAATCACAATTTTACTGAGCAGAAGTTATTAAATCTATTACAGCGGGCGGTTTGCGAGTAGTGGAGACTGCGCTGAGCATTGTTGCAACTGCACAGAGGGATCTTAACAGCTGCGCGGCCGCGCAGGAGCGCTGCTTAGAGGGAGCATTGACTGAAACTATTCTTTTAAATTTCAAAATAAAAATTCAACACCTGCTTTACTACAAGCTTTCGGGAATCGGCCTATTGTGCTCTTCTTTCATGGTTGCTATAATTCGGACTTGCACATATTTGTTTCAAAGTAATTCATCCCCACAAAGGCGAAACAACCGAATCAATCAGCAATTTTTTATAAGAAATGGATTTTACTGAGAATGCATAAAATTACGTGAAGTCGATTTCCTATGTTAAAAACGTTTGATGTTACAATGGACTGCACCACCTTGTTGGAGACGAATTACTTGTTACAAAATGTATCCTAGGTATCAAATAAAGCATAAGAATTTCGATAATATTCACGAATAAGTTTACATCTGGGGAGTATGTTTTCATTTGCCTATAAGTTAAAAGCCTATGCGTTTTGATAACCATGATTGAAACAGTTTCTCTTTCGAATAGTGAACTCTATTTACTCTCAGTCTCAACTTCTTTGATTTTCCATATTTAAGAGCAAGCATGAACGACGTATTTCGCGAACTTAACAATATTTTCTAAACTTTTTTTCAGAGGCCATCACAAAAATTCCTGCCTAGCCGTGGTTAATTTTACAAGCAGGCTATAGCGGGAACACACCTTTCTTTCTATTATTCAAACATCAAGAACCAATTTCTCCTAATGTGAAAAGTGGAACATATCTGGCAATATAAATATACTA
>JGI24158J21664_10012342_pt1 | contig 11321 bp, 7 predicted proteins | sample Ectturendosymbi3_FD_21664 | JGI IMG/M metagenome (IMG submission 21664)
ATCCAATATCCTGCATAATTATTGTCCCAGGTTCCCAGCCACGAATGGTTGCTTTGAGCAGTCTCGATGATATTTGACACTGCTGGGTTAGTGAGAAGGAAAGGGACGCTGATCCACTGCGAAAGAAAACAGGATTTATTTCTAGTTTGGTAAGTTACACCTTTGAATCACATAAAATACAATTTACAAGATATTATTTATCCTGCAAATCATCAAATACAGACGATTAAAAATCTTGTTTTTAGCTCGGTTTCATATAAACAAGAAAATTACCTCTAAGATCAAATTCTGTTCAACAACAGAATACTTTATTCCAATTTTTCAAATTTGTAGAAACGAAAGTTTTGCAGGAAATAAAAGACTGGTGAAAATTCAAGCGAATGTAAAGTAGGTCAAGATATTCATCTGTATTTTGGATCATATAACCAACTTTCTGAAACGATGACGAAATGAAAAGTGCTTCATACACAGGTTTTAGAACGTTATCAAGAAATATATATTTTTAGTCTCACACTAATTCTCCTAGATTAACGGCAATCTATCTCAAGTAAAAACTCCTTCACAGCACCAAACTCTGGATTGCGTAAGCACAAAAATTCTCACCAGCCCGACAAAAATGCAGATGAACTGAACGACGTCAGTGTAAGCAACCGAGAACATCCCTCCAAACATAGTGTAAAGCACAGAAATGCAAGCAGAGACAATGATAGCGACATTGAAATCCAATCCAATTATGACAGAAAGTGATCCCCCTGCATTCAGGAACAAACAAAACGATGTATAACAAAGTTACTTTGTTGTTCTAAAAATTTTTTAAGCTTCATCAAGAAAAAGTTCAAAAGTCACGGCTGTTCATCTTGAACAGTTTGAACTCCGTGTTTCTCAAATTGCTTCAACTCGTGGTTCACTTTTTATTGAATTGTTTGGATGGAGATGCATGAACCCTTTTGGCAGGAGATACATGTTGAGGTATGGTTGAAAATGGAAACGAAAACATTTAAGCTTTTTTACAATTAAGCAATTACCGCGAGATTAATAAGCTGATTTTACCGCTTGTTTTTTAGACTCCCTCCTCGTGGAACTGAACCTTTGCGCGGTGATTAAGGCGTACCATTTTGAACATGACCAAATTGATCCTCAACAAAGTGGTTATTTTTCTCCGAATTTGCTTACGACCTTCTTCCTCACATTTTTATATCACATTGTCGGATAATTCGGCCTGCTTGCCAATGCTTCCAAAATAGCTTCACTGCTTACCGGTTGAGAAGCGCTGGTCTAGCTTGGAATAGTTGGAACAATCTTTTCCCCTGTATTTCTACAGTAATGACGCGACATAACATTGAACTTTCAGTGCAAGCTTAGATTTTTCTAACAGGAATTAGTTCAGTTTTGTATATTACCATAGCGTGTTGATCGCTAGGTTAAAAATTCTAGGAAGTTACTTGTGCAAAGTCTATAGTGTACATGAGTTTTGAATGAAAACTTTACTTTTCTTGTTCCATAAAAAAACTCAAGCAGAGAAATCGATGCCTTTAAGGGACACGTAACTGTATCAGGCAGCTGTATGCACTTCATTACACATGCGGTCAATACTAAAAAACAACAAAACATCAGTATAAACCGGCATGTTAAGCAGTGTTGGCTGTTCAATATGAGTGCTTTGAATTAAGTTTATCCGATTAAGAAGGGATTGTATATGAAAGAAGAGAGTCTTTTCTAAGTAGAGAAAGTGCGTGGTAGCTTTTTGAAACCTTTCAAGGCCCAGAAAAATTTACTGGAAACAGGTTTTGTGGGGCAAGATTATTTCACACCCACAGCCCTTTATCGCGAACTCTGGGGGCTTAAATTCACAAATTTTTCTTCTCATGCTTGACAACCTCTTACCAAGTTTCTAATACCTCAAGATAGTGCATATGTAGGTCTGTAACCTAGTGCTTAAAGTAATCTTTGACTAGTTCTCTAATTAGCTGAAATGATCTTTGATTAGCTCTATCTTACTAGAAGTCTCTTCTCTTCACTTTCATTTATCCTCGTTTTTTCTACTCTTTTCGGGAGTGTCGTAAGTGATCTGCGGCACCCATTTTGCTTGTTTGCGCCTTGGGCCACGCGGCCATTTTTCATAGTAAATCCCGGCGAACCAATAGCAGCACCTTGTGTGAACCGTTTCCTCGCACCTACTGTGTCCATTAACGACGAGCACGAGGCTAGACAAGGCCGCAAGTACCGCTTTTCAAGTCTTCGTTATGACCCGACCAGGAATCGAACCCAGCCACCACACTTGGCGGCGCGTGCTCAACTCACTGCACCATTTAGATTTTAGATACTAAAAATATCTACATAAATAAATCAATTAGCTCTCTATGAAGAAAATAGCTCTTATTTCTGAAACACGGTGATGTCAGTCAACAGGGTTTGTCAATGGTGGTTGCCAACGTTCACTTACCTATCGTTTATTCATCTTGCGAATTTGAACATCAACGCAAATCTTTTGCTAATTGTAGGGTTATTATTTACTGATATTGCGATCTTTTAATTTGACTTTTTGTTGTTGACTAACTATTGTTAACGCTGCCATTGCAATAATTGTTTGCATATCTTTAGGCTCGAAATTTTTACATTTAATGTAGCATACCATTGAAAGTGATTCAGAGAAAATTTCCTGGCACTATTCAAAGTTCCGGAATCGTTTGAACACAACTATTTCATTTTCCTCAAAAATGAATTTTCAGCGTTTTCTCTGCGATTCCAGAAGTAAATGCCTAAAACAAAACTTCTTTTTTATTTGAGCATAAACAGAGCAAGAAAAGTATTGGAAACTCTTTCTCCTTCTAAAAGTTAAATTTTATCGGAAAATCAACAGCGCCATTGAATGAGATACAGTAAAGGCTAATTTTGCGATGAACATACGGGCAGCATTCGTGCGTTTACCTAAAGCTGCAAGAATGGAAGCAGTCCAAAATATATCTCCCGATAATGCTGGAAGATAAAGCAAGGCGCCCATTCGATTTCCCAACTTGAGTTGGATAGGATCAAGCATGGTGATGTATTTCTGAAAAGGAAGAAATTAATATTTCTACACTCACAGAAAATACAGCGGAAAGATAAAACGTTTACAGCAATGCCAAAGAAGGTGAAATCTTCATCATTCTATTTCAATCGATAAGGTTTTAATCATGTAAACTCATCTAATGTCTATGTTCCAACCGTTGAAATATTCGTTAGAATCTAACGGATTTGTTGTAATACTATATTATATAGTGCATATACCTTTAATTTACCATTTGCAACGAATAAGCCGACAATCGTCTCATTTATCGGCCATGAATATGATTTTGCCTCATTGCGTGCATCAGAAATTACAATCTCAGCAAAATTTTACTGCGACTCTAGGCTCTAACGAAGCAATTCGAAATTGAACTAGCCACTAGTCATGCGTCTCAAAAGTTTTTCCAAGGTGAACAGCAATTAACTATTAAGTTAATTGTCCTCTCTCTCTTCAAATGAGTTCATTTTCAATCTGTCCATTCTGCAAAACTCATGAAATATTTGCTTGAATTGACGCTAAAAACATATCTCTTGGTAATCTTTTAGATTTTACATATGTAAAGTTTTTGATTTTCCTATAGCGCAGAGAACGAAACTTGCGTTGCATTTTCCAATAACAAAACACAAATTTATCAAGAATTATTGATTAGACGTGCATGCAAGCGCATTTTCATGCAGGAATTCCGATGAAACGTTTCCAATTAAAGTTTGTTTGTTTTTTTGAAAAACGTTTTTCCAGGACGTTTTCTCTGATTAATTCCAAGAAGCTTACTTCAAACAACCTATTGCCTGTGTAAATTATTTGTATACGTGTGTTCATTTTTTGCCTAAAACAACAAACATTTCTAAGACCTTGGTTTTGATTTGCGAGTCTGCATTGTTTATTTTTTTCTTTCTGATGCTTTTCGTTGAAAAAAACGCATTTACCAAACACAGTCATTTTTCTGTTCAGTTACCTCAAGCTTTAGTTAAAACCTTCAAAAAGAACTGATAATGAAAAACCGTATTTAAACTGATTCAAAATATTACAAGTCAGTTATTACCATGGATCTCATTTTCTTTGCAAATATAAGGCCGCCTATAATAAGAGTCAACGAGTAGAAAAACGTTGCTTGTGTCCAAAGCAGACCGAAAGACGGATCGTACACAGATTCGGTTGTCCCGTTGATGAAACCTCCTCCAACCACAGTAGCTGCGAATAATAATAAATCTCTGTGAGAAGCGCGCAACAAACATAGGTTTGAAACCTGCATTGTTTATATCATAAATTCAAAGAACTCACCTGTCATGGTGAATAATCCCACGAACATGCCAATGTCTCGGCCTGCCACCATTATCGTTTCAGATTTCCTTCCAGCTCCTTGATTGCGTTTGTACCAAGCGGCCCATATCCCGACAAAGAGTATGAGAGCGTAAAACACTATCATTGCAACAAGTCCAACAACATTGATTGCCATTTTTCCAAGTTGATCGTAATAGAGCACTTCTTTAGATCAAAGATTGTCAAAAATATTAGTAAATGCTAAATCTTTCTTGGATTTTTGTTTTTTGAGTGAGAAAAAAGACAAGAGCAAAACAATGATGATAGTTATTTTTGCAAACTCTGTGAATTATGGTTATTACCAGATTTTCGCTTATGCCTCGCATGTTACTCTGCAAGTTCAGATGTCAAGATCAATCATGTACCTGGTGCCGACATTGTGAGTTCCATTCTCACTCATACATTTAAGAATCATCACAAAAGAAGCCAATAAAAGCACTGTACAGTAAGCTTTCGAGGAATCAATCGGCTAGGCTTTGCTTTCTTCACTTTGCGATGATTCAAATTTCCGCATATCTCTGTTCAAGCAAAGTCTGTACTAAGGCGACACAAGTCAATCTCTCTGCAAATTGCAGTAGCTTTGGCAAGTCAGATTAAGCACGGGTAAGATAAAGGGTATGAAATAAGATAAACTTGTTCATGGTGTATTGTTGTAGTGGTTACTCAACAAAAATATTTATTAAAAAAATTTCTTGACCATTTGCTCCCTACCATTTTCCTTACTGTACTGTTTGCAAAGTTTTTCCGCTGTATTTTGCGCTTGAAATGGAAACAAACAACAATTCCTCCCTTACGTTCAGGCCAAGTGTTTTACTTTTTTGAGTTGTTTGCGCTAAAAGACGAAATAAAACTGCTGTGATCGCTATAATAAAATTTTCTAGTTCTTGCATAGTGGATGAATCCAAACTCGCTTTTACTTTCAAACTTTTGCAAAATTTAGAATCTAGCAAACTGATATGCTACGATTTCAATGCTTTAACGGAATATTTTTTTTCAAGACCCTTTGATGTTAGTTTATCAGAAAGATATTTGGCTACCATAGTTCGGTCAAAGCTGTGTGTCATGAGGATCAGCAAATTTTCCACGAGAATCGTGGAACAGGTCTGGACACTACTAAAAGTATGGCAAGATTTAAAGTAGCAAGTGTTGTCAAAAATCAATTGACTTGTTTCCAGTTTGGAAGAATGCTTGAAAATTTAGGTTCATAGAAAACTTTCGAACCGGGTCGTAAAAACAAACATTTCATCAAAAAGAGTTGTTTCAGCAGCACATACGTGGGCAAGTTACGATAAGTTACAACATGTGTGCAATATTTCCACATCATCCTAAGAGTTTACTGCTGTTGCAGTACTAATTAAATTGAGCTCTTTCGCAGGAAGGAATTTGCCACACTGATGTTAAACAGTGAATGTGTGAGCTGCCAGCTGGGTAATATCAGCTTACATTAAAGCTGATGGCATAGTGGGAGGGCATGCGGGTGAGCGTCTTCTCATACCTCAGTTGAATCTAAAAAAAGTTCGCCTGTTTCTTTCTGTGGAACGAAAATACAAGCGTTATTTTCGGCGTTTTTTTTGTAAATTTCACAACAAAAATGACCCAATACTGTTAATTGTAGCCAGTCACTTTTGTACTTCGACCGAGCTTTCCGACAATTCTTTTTGGGCAATAAATCCCAGATTGAAACAATCAGTTCAGTGTTTATTATATTTTTTAAAACGTTGTGTGATACAAACCGCCGCAACTATTCAGTATTTGTACCCCTGCGTCGTGTGTGAGACCCAAATTGTTTAGTGCCACCTTAAAACGGATTAGCCCAGACAGTCAAGCCGGTCACAAATGTTTCTGCTGTGTGTGGTATCTGTACATCTGAATATTTCTTTAACAAAAGACAATCAGCTCTTTATTCTGACCCTATCAAACACATATTTTGCTCCTATTATTCTAAACAGGTGGTCCGGAAACATTGAGGGCCGCATGCGGCTCTCAACTACCCTTTGTGCAGCCATCAGCAGTCTTTGAATAAAACCTCTAATATTTTGTGTAATAGACTTCGTTCTGCAATAAAACAAAACGTGTCAATTGACTAAAATTCTTTAGCTCGGCCCAAAACGTCGAAAGTCTGGAGTTGGCTCCCTTCAGCGAAAAGGTTGAGAACCGCTGTTCTAAACGAACTATTCAGAAGGTATTCAGACTGCGATGTCTGACGAGAGTACATTTTTCGTCAAAATGTTTGTATTTACCTGATTCTCATACACACGTACTTATTTGTTTTCTTGAATTAAGCGTTGAAAGGTGTTCGACTTTAGGAAACTGAAGGAAAATTTATTTCATCTCTTGTTCTCTTTAACATAACATGGAAATCTACATCGAGCGTTTCTTCTGCAAAATAAACTCATTTCCCTGTAGCAGTTGGCCAGACTGTTTTGTTACAAGGGTCTTGCCAGTTCTGTTGCATCATCAGTAACTTCCAAATAGAGACTGATATTTTATTTATTTATTTATAAACAGTTAATGATGGCAGGCCAAGGCCTAAAGAGGTATTGCCAACGCAAAGGTTAACAGAAATAGGGACGCACGAACACACACATACAAAATATTACAAACAGAAAACATGGTAGATGGTGAAGTTATATTAAAAGGGTGGGTGCTTTGACAAAAACGTCTGCTTAAACAGACATAAGGACGGATTTTTGGATAGTTCAAGATGTCCAAAGAGAAGTATTTTGGTTAGTTCAGTGCGATTTAGTGTAGTAAATTCAGAGTGGGAAAATATATTTTCTTCAACAAGAATCTTAAAAACATTTGTGATCAACATTTGGCGTGATGTATAGGTGCAAGGACATTAAACAAACGTGTGAACTTCAGTTTTAGTAGCACCACATTGGCAGATCTGATTGTAATGGCTATCTATGTTCAATTTACTATGTCCTAAACGAAGCATACACACAGTGACGGATTTATGCATAGGTCAAATAGGCCATGGCCTAGGGCTCCGCGCTTTTGGGGGCCCCCCGCCACTTCTTCCTATGACATCTCAATATTAACTAAAAATTTGCCAAACTGCACAGAGGCATAACTTCACGATTTGCCTTAAAACGAACGGAAATGCAAATGTCTACGCTAGACTCTTATCAATACAGCAACTGCACGACAATATCGTGCATCTGGGCGTGAGAGAGATGCAAGCCGCCTTTATGAAAGTGGTTACAAAAATAGAATGAAAAAGAAAAAAAAACGGTACTACCGATGTCCAATTTTCCACTGACAAAAACTCGCAACAACGCAAAACCGCCAGACACTGCAGTCTGCAGAACTCCGATGAAAAGCAATATTGTCAGTACTGGATCCTAGGTTGGCTGTTTTTACTAGATTTCACTCAAATAGAGATTGCTTGTTGAAGCTCTGTATGTTAGTTAAGTCCGCTAGGACAGTTCCTTGCGAGCTTTGCTGGGATAAACGTGTCTACATTGGGCTTACTTCATATTGTTAGCTGAGAGTGTTGCGACAATACTTTGCTGCTGTGCAAAACTTGTCTTCATGCTGTTTACCATCGGCGTATGGCGTAAAGCAGGGCTTCTCAAGCTATGGGTCGCGGCCCCAAATGGGGTTCACGAAATGTGATTTTGGGGTCGCGAAACCAATTGACTTGACACATCGATATAACGATTTTTGTAAAATATACAAGAAAATTAAAAGTATGCCTGCAGTGATCCTATTTCTACTGCTTTTTTATTTTTAGGGGCAATATCGTACTATATGCTGTCAGTTGTTTACTCTGATGCCTGCTTGAGCTATCAAACGACAGTAAAAACCAGGTATAAAAACCTATTCGTTGTTGCACCATAATTGTTTCAACGTACTGACCGATACTGACCTTATTGAATTCATTCCGACACGAAGGCATGCTTCTGTTTAGACTCTGGATCTACTCTAGGGGCTAGGCTAACTGCTTTGAGAGCACACCGAGTAGTTTCAAACTAAAGTTATAAGCTTCGTACACAGTTTCAGAAACACTTTGGACTTTGATTCAGGAAACGTTGGATCCACAAGCCAACAAACCATGCACAATTGAAACTTTAGGAGAGCACACATCTGCTTTCTGCCATGGCCAGGATGAGTTTGCGGAGTTATTAAACAACAAACGTTTGCAGCTGGAATTTTCAAAACAGAGTTTAACTTATGTCATTTTTGGATAAAAACAAGAAGTGAATGCTCAGTCATGTCGGATCTAGCCATTCATAAACTCTTAGACTTTGCACAATATATTTGTGTGTAGTGGTATTGTCAATATTGACAATCATCAAGTCCAAAACCGATCTTGTTTGAAAAATGTTAAGAATGTTCTTCGTCCTGTGTTGTCGTGTACGAATTATTGATCTGTGTAAAAATTATTCAAATGCATCCATCCGTCAGCTGTGCTTGGTAACTTCTATAAAGTTTTTTGTTAATTATTTTTCACCTTGCTGTTTGCATTACGTGGTAGGCCTAGTTTTTTTACTGTGTGTAGTTACTTTCGTGGATTGTGTGCATTTTCAGGATTTCTCCATTGACAAGAAACGCATCTTGAGATTTGTAATGAGATGTTTACACGCAGGCCCGTAACTGAGGGGAGTGCAGGGATGGCGAAGTCCCCTCTAGAAAAATTTTCGCCCCCCCTGGAAAAATTTGTTGGACATAGCTTAAAACTAATGGACATTCTATAAAAAATTTGGGCCCTTTGAGAAAACTCTCACTCCCCCTGGTGACCCAAGCTGGTTGCAGGCCTGTTTACACGTATCATTATAACATCTTAGGCTGTCCATCAAGGGGTCAAGGGGGGCGCACAGAAAAACTTTTTCTTAAAATGGGACCGCAGAACACAAAAGTTTGAGAAACCCAGGCATAGAGGATTAAAACACTATAGTTTGTAGTACTTGGAAAATGGCAACTACAAAACGTCATAAACACGCTCTGTGTTCACTGAATGGATTGTGTTTGTTTGGTTCACAAAATATGTGGTTATTACAATCACCATAAAAAAGGAGTTTAAGTATAGCTAATCAGTTTGACAGCTACACGTTATTTTCGAGGGCGGAACGCGATCCCGCATGAAAATGTACACATCCGAAAAATAAACCTACAAAAAACGCTGGAAATCATGGAAATTTAACAAAGAGAACTCCTGAACTACACGAATGAGCTATGAATTCCAAGAAAAGATCACAATGCCATTTGTTCTTTGGAAGAATGTAGGAAAAGCTTTAATTTCTGTTGAACATCTAAGGCAAATGTAGAACCAAAGTCGGCAAAACGATAGATTTTTACAAACGGCCAAATAGGTCTCACCTGCTTGGCACACCCAAAACTATAAGATGGGCTAGGGCCCCGCGCTTCCTAAATCCATCCCTGCATGCACACGATGGCAGCTGCGTTTGTATTGCAACTATACAAATCCCAAACATTAGTTTTTTTGGTAAGGAACAAGTCTGATACTTTGGAGCAGAATTGGCCTGAACTCAAATTAAGAAGGGCAGTGGGGGAGAGTTCCAAAGCTTTGAGCCTTTGTAGAAAAATGAATTATGTAGGGAATGTGTTTCATAGGAGAGTAGCTGAACATTGTCATGGAAACGTGAAGAGTTCTCGGAAAGATTTTTAAAACATTTGGGAGCAAGGGTGGATATGAAGGGTGGGCATGTTCCACGAAGGATGGTACGGAAGGCTTTGAGAATGTGAACCTACCGACCGACAAACAATGGCGTAAGACCTAATTCTTTTAGAATAATCTATCACATGGTATGTGGTTCTGAGACAACCGAGGTTAAGTCTAGCTGCAGCAGTCTGAGCGCTTTCGAGAAGATTGGAGACAGCTGTCGTACAGTTATCATAAATAATATGACCATGATCAAGGATGGGCAAAACATATGCACGATAAAGTATACAAAGTAAACACCTGGGAAGAAAGTTTTTAATTTTTTTCAACGCGTTAATTATTGACATATCTCTGTGATGCAAGACTGAGATGTGTAAATGCCAAGTCAGAGACCGATGAAAAATAGGCCCTGATATGCTTGTGAGAAACAGTTTCAGTTAGTGCTTGGTTGCAGAATCGTAATGAAGGACGAAGAGATGGATTATTTGTTATGGTAAGAACTTCGGTTTTGTAGCATTAAAAGTAACACTCAACAAATCGGACCAAACCTCCAACTGATGTAAATTATTGGATAACTTACAACTGATGTAAGTTATAGGTAAAGCAATGGGGTTTTTAGAAGAATATAAAAGTATATTAACATCAAAAAAAGATTTAATGTTTGTACCAATGTCATTAACATATATTAAAAAAGTAGCGGACCAAGTACGGATCCTTGAGGCATGCCACAGTTTGTATGTAAATGATCAGAACAAAATCTCCTAAACGTACGAGTTGCGAAAAATCTGATAGGTAGGACTGCAGTAAGTTATAAAGAGAACCTGTCACGCCAAGCTGACGTAATTTCAAAAGAAGAGCGGAATGAATGACTTTGTCAAAACTTTAGAAATATCTGAAAACACAACTATCGATGTGCAACCACTGTTTTTGGCAACTAAAAGTTTATGAGTATCTTGTAATATATTAGATGTAGTGGAGTAGTATTTTTGAAATTCAAAGTTGCGATTATAAAGCACATTTTTGACTTCAAAATAACTGTAAAGCACTGATTTTTCTGAGAATATGCTTTGGAAAAAACTGATTGCTTGCTCTTGAATGGAGATGGCACCTCCACATTAATCTGTTGTAATTGCTGCTTAAGTTGCACTTTACTACTTGCATCTTTTGTCTTTCCTGGTTTATAGTATCCTTCAAGGTTCAGGCTCTGGAATAGTCCATGTTTAAAATCATTCACATGCAAAAAAATACCTCACACCTTTCCTTGTCTATAAGAATAAGCTTTAATTTCTAATATCAAGAAGGATAATATTATGTCATCATCTGCAT
>JGI24158J21664_10012343_pt1 | contig 11321 bp, 6 predicted proteins | sample Ectturendosymbi3_FD_21664 | JGI IMG/M metagenome (IMG submission 21664)
TTTTTTTTTTTTTTGGTTGGGGGTTGCAGATTTTTTGTGAGTAACGTCATAAGTGAAGTAGTTTTTCAGCCATTTTGGCTCATGTTACCTGGCCTAGGGCCCAACCGCTAGGCCAATGTATTTTGCTGAAATTTGTATTAGAAACTAGGCTCCAGTCCGAGTCTTTTGAGCCTTTGATTGACTTTCTAACGTTTCTGGTTAAAAGTTATGATCTAAAATAAACAAATTAATTAATTATCTAATTAGTCAAATAATTTTATTACTTTAGATCATAACTTATGAACCCGAAACCCCAGCATGTCATCACAAGTATCAAAAGACTCAGATTGTAACCTAGTTTACAAATAGAAACTTCAGCAAAATACTACCATCTAATGTTTTGAGCCCAGGGCCAGGTGAAGTGGGCCAAGGTGGCCTAAAAGTCTTCCACTTATGATGTCACTCACAAAAATATTCAACCCCCAACCAAAAAATTTTTTTCGAGTGCAAGCTAAAAGACTTGCCGCGTCTTTTGAGCTTTTGACCGGAGAAATTCCTGGGCAAAGCCATGTGCGTTTCAGTATTTTTTTCGCGAAAATCCCTGAAAGCTGCCAGACACCAAAATGTTAAGAACAAACGTTTGTGGTGTAAATCAATCTGTTGTCGTGTAAATCAATCTGTCCTGCAACAACCATTTAAACAGAAGTATTGTTTAGTATGAAAGAGGTGGATGACAAAATCCATGCAATGCATTGATACTGGTCAAAACCAGGTGTGATGCAATCATTGCAAATTGCGCACCTGCATCAAAGTTAAAGGTTTACAGACCAAAGAGCTCTGGTTGTTAAACCACATGCTATAATAACAAAAATGATTCTCCTTTGTTGACACCTAGCTGCCAATTAATCAATATATTGATCAACCAAATAATCAATAATTAATCAGTTGATTAATTAGGGGATTAATAAATTATTTTTTTGTTTTTAGGCCACAACTTTTGAACCAGAAACTCTAGAAAGCCAATCCAGGGCTTGCAAGCCTCAGGGTATAGCTTACTTTCCAATAAAAATTTGAGTCAAAAAATTCCTCTAGCGGTTAGCATCCAAGGTCAGGTAACCTGGGCCAAAAAAGCCTAAACTTAACCCACTTATGTCACGCACAAAAAAACTGAAAGCCAAAACTTTTCAATTTTTTAAAATGCAAACCAGAAGACTTGTCGCATCTTTTGATGGTTTGAGCAGCTCTCTAGCACAATCAGCTGGCGAGTTACAGAGTTGCAAAGTGATGGTAAATAAATGGCTCACACAGGTCGTAAAGGTAAAACCGACGCGGAAGTGAAGGTTCTAATGACAACTTTTAACTACGACATAAAAACTGCTACAGCACAAAGCTGTGTAACAAACTATCTATTCTTCACCTTATAGTTACTTCGAGCCATGGTTCTATAACCATATCAACCTGTTTGAACTTTAGTGTAAGTATTTGGAGTGATACCGTATCTATTTAAGTATAATGCGCACTCGCTCGTGTATAACACGCACCGTTAATTTTTTGATTGAAAATTGGCATTAATTTTTTTTTTCACTTTTTTTCAGCTTAGACTCAAACTGAACACAACATTTATGCTGCAATGTCGATGTCGTCCTTTATGTTGCAACATTTTGTATTATTATATCATGGAATCTGAGTAGCGTTGAAACTGCAAACAGGGATGTTATCTATGGGGCATTGTATCCACAGATACCACGTGGTAAAACGCTAACACGCTGGTTTTAGCAAGCGTTGTCCGATTTGGCAGAAGCTCTGGTATACAAAAAGAATTAGGGCCGCATTCTGCATCCAGGTGATGCATCGTGCAGCAACTCATCGAATTATAGAAAAGCACAGCCGCTTGCCCAAGCTAGCCAACATCGTGCAACACAGATACAGCGGGAGTGAAAAGTACGCGCTACCAGTTTGTAACGGAGTCTTAAAGTTCTTTTTTTTGACCAAATTTTTAGTAGCGCAGTGCGAGTGCGCGACCAGGTTTTTGCAAACCTGCGCTATGCTGAAACAGGCTATACAAAATATACCGTACTTGCACGTTCTCTTGCGTATGACTTGTTTGTTCTGCACACCTGAACTCATGTACCCTCTGGTGTAAAGGCATAAAAATCTAAGACCTCGTTTATAATGCACACCGAACTTTGCGTTGGTGTTTTTGGTATACAATTTTGCACGCTATACTCGAATAAATACGGTAGTTTACATCTTAAAAATAGATACATTAAGTGATGCTCACCTAAGTTATGTAGCTTATAAGCAAAATGCTAAAACTCCCTTACAAAAAGGGTCATGTTATTATGGCTATGAACACAGATAGTTTTGACGCAAAAATTAAATGGCATTTGTGCACCATTTCTTCCAACTCAAGATTCCTGGTAACAACTACTTATAATTTTGCCATTTGATTCTTAGTTCAGAATTGCATCATTTATTTTGTTCATCAGTAGCACACAAAGTTAATTGTGAATGCACTGAAGTTTTCACAGGTTTCTTATACCAATAGCCATGAACCACATTACATAACCACATATTTCATCATCAAATTCTTTCATCACTGATGGTATGTCTATGATAAATAATATACTAACCAAAATACCATCGCAAGTTATGTTTATTTTGAATAAATCTTGTTTCAACATAAGAAACACAGGTCAAACTAGAGCTACCTAAACATATATATATATTTTTAAATGACCTCCACACAAAACTCATTTGCAAATAAGACAATATTAATACTTGCTCACCTAATACAGGTTTTATAGGGCTCTGTGGTGTTATATCAACTCGACATGTTGGACATTGACTGTTGCGATCCAACCAAATGTTCATGCATGAATTACAAAATACATGTTGATTGCTGCATGTGACTGGTTCTTTTACCTAAAAACAACATTAAACAACTTCATTAGGTAACACTTGTCGTATGCGCTAACAGACTCATTAAAAATATAAGTTACAAAGGATTGAAACTCATCAAAATATGAGTTTTGATGAGTAAATTATTGTTTTAATTATATACATCANATACTTGCACACACTGATATAATGCTGTGTAATTAACCAACCAAAAATGAAGTTTATATGACTTTGCTTTAATAAAGGTTTTACTAAATCAAAAAGATGCTAAACATTATAGCAAACTTAAACAATGTTTGATAAAATTCAAGCTGGAAACTAATTTCCAATTAACAAACAATGCTTAGACTTAACAAAAAGAACTGTTTAACACAGGGGTTCCCAACCTGTGGTAGGTACGCGTACTACCAGTGGTATGCGAAAGTCTTCCAAGTAGTACGCGAGTAACTTCCATTTTTTCATATAAAACTGGATTCACTGCTTTCTAGTTTACATATCGGGCTTGGTTTCTAAATAAATATTTTTCGTGTAGCTGGCTATTCCTACGCCACGCATCGACCAATTGGTGGCTGGAAGGTAAGCAAAAACAAAAATATCATTTAATTTGGTTGTGGTCTTTTACTGTTATTTTAAAGTATATTATGCTTCTGAATAAACAAAGATTCGATCAAAGTAGTTGTTCTGGAAAAAGTGGTACACGATGACCATACAGAGTGCCCAAGTGGTACGAGATCGTGAAAAGGTTGGGAACTACTTGTTTAACATTATTGTTACCAGGTGGTTTGCCTAAAAAATGTGCCAGGTATCAGACAGTCAGCTGCAATTGCAACAGGTCACCCACAATCATGAAATATATGACTTTCTACGATAATCTGATTTTTACTCTTTACACTTCATATCAGTGATTCTTGACCAGGCAGCGCACCCCCAGGAGGTCGTCAACAAATTTCCAAGGGGCTTGAGCAATTGCATGCCCTAAAACATGGAAAGTTTAATCAATGAATTCACCATTAAAGACATTTGTTTCAACAGCTATTTAAAGCCAGGAGGGCTTGAAAAAAAGGACAATTACTAAGGGGAGGCATGGTATAAAAGGTTAAGTACCACTGCTCTATACGCACAGATCTATGTATTCAAAACAGAAAAAATTATGATTGGTATCCAGAATAAAACACAGTAATTTGATAACCTTAATCAACCAAACAATCATGTAGATGCGTGTGATGTGGTGATACTTTGGATTCAATTTGTAGCAAACAATTTCAAGTATTTCTTATCCAGAACTTTGCCAACAGCCGTATAAAATAACGTATACCAATGCATAAAATCTTACAAATATCCTCACAAGTCTTTGGACATTACTAAGATTAACAANTATTAATTATGCAACAGTGATATAATACATATAGGAAAAATTAAACACCTTTTGAAATATAAGACGCTACTTGTAGAACAGTAGCAAGTCCATAAGACAAAAACAAGACATTTATATGATGGTTTTCAATAATTGCATTTTCTCAAGAGTTTGACAGAACAAGTCCGCTTCAACCTTTGTTTTTGAGCCAACAAGATAGATTTATGATAAGAACAATGAAGGCGCATGCTTACAACCAATGCTCATTTTGATTTTTCATTATTACGGTTACCATAGAATAGATAGATACAGGAGATTGCATTATTATGATTATTATGCAGAAAAAGAGGCGTCTTGATTTGTACGCAAAACACAAAAAAAGTGAATGGGAACGTAAGAAATCATTTTGGTAAAAAAATAAAGTTTAATGTTGTACCTTTCCCAAGCAAATTTGGCAAGAAATAGGCAATGTGAAGGACACCGAAGATTTCATCTGCTTCCCGCCAGACATCTTGAATGCAGCGCGAAATGAGGCCGATACCTTGCGATGTCATGATGAAAAGATATGCATGGTTGCTCAAGAGTAAATTTTTCAATGTGTTATTGCAAATTGCGCAGAGCTAAACGCTTTTGTACATTTTATAAACTTACCAAAAAACTTGTCAGTAAATTTTTGCATTCATCTTTCGTTTTCTTATTATTGTTGATACTGTACTTGGTGATGCATCGATGTAGTCAATTTGTTTACATTTGGTGTTGTCAGACTCCGTTTACTACGATCCGCCGAAGATTGTTGATGACGTATTCCTAGCGATCAGCTGAGCGTTTCAAGTCACACTTGTCCAAGAAGAGAAGAAGGACAACGGTGTCACGACTACGGACACGGTAGTTGTAAGTACTGCAATACTCATACTGTCGTTAGTCCTGACTTGCCTTGGGAAATAGCACCTGCTTGTGAATGACTGCTGTAAGTTACCTTTGGACTGAAACGTAAGGTATGTATTTTATCTCAACTTAATCGAAATTCATCAGTTGTGTTCACGTGTTCGTGCTACAACAGCAGAATTAAGGCAGTGGCTATAGATTACGCCTGTGGATTGAAATTAGAGAAGTTATTCACACGCCACCTGTGACGCAACAGTAACGCACGACGAGAGTGCAGTAGGTTGGTACTGGTAGAAACGAAGTAAACGTAAAAGATGAACCCTAAAGTAAACCTAGGCATACCATATTTTTGTGTTTGAAAAATGGGACACTTCAGAACAACGAGCCTTATCAGATAAATGTGTTTCATGCCCTTATTGGAGTATTGTCTTTGCAGACTCAAGTTTCTTAGGAAAGGCTAGGTCTGCACGTCTCTTCGCCATTTTGAAAATAAATTCTACATACCACAGTTGTCTTACATATCGATTACGGCACAAATAAACGATCTGTGATGAAACAGTTGAATTTGAACTACAGTAGATCAGTAGCGTAAAGTGCGAAACCATCGAAAGCAAGACAAGAAAGTGTGGGTTCAACATTCACTCAATTTTAAGTAAGTGCATTAGAAAATTTAGATTATTAAGCAGGGTTTTGGGTTTTTGAGCGGTTTCTTTTAAAACAGGAACTGATGGAGTAATTCCAGACCAGACGATTTTGGGATGGGCCAGTCGTATTGATCATGGGCTATAAGCGGGTACTACTGTATTTACAGGTCATAAGTGCTTTCACATTCTGCTTCTATTGTCAGACCATATGCTATTCATGATAGAACAAATTCTTTCAACGAGAGCTGATGTATTAGGTGCAGGACTATGCTGGCTGACTGAATGCGTAACCGGGACATTTTGCCTGACTGACCGGGATGCTGGGACAAAGCATTAAAACCGGAACTGTCCCAGCTAAAACAGGAATGTATGGTATGCCTACCTAAACCTAACCCTAATCCTCACCCTAACCCTAAACTAAGGCTAACGCTAACCTATCCCTAACCCGAAGCTAACGCTCACCTAACCCTAACCTAATGCTAACCCAACACTAACCCGTAAAGGCAACACGTAAGCCTGAAAAAAGTAAAGAAAAAAAACTAAAGTCGGCAAGTTGAGAGTCGAACCGAAAACCATTGCCATAGCAGCTATAACGTCTAACCATTACACCACGAGACCCACGCTGTTTGAATGACAAACTGACCCTTTTATTTGAATTGAGTAAGGCCAGGTGTATCCGCAGTCACTCCATTAATCAATCAGGTTTGGGTTGGTTGACTAGATCAGGGCTTCTCAAACTATGCAGGCCAACTTGGGGCCGCAAAATGTAATTTTGGGATCGCGAAAGAAATTGTCTTGACAAATCGGATATCATAATTTTTGTAAACATTGCAAGAAAATTAAAATATGCCTGCAGTGAATGTATTTCTACTGCATTTTTATGGGCAATATCATGCTGTCTGTTGTTTACTAAGATCTTTGCCTGAGCTACCAGATGATAAAAATCAACCAAACACAACATGTTATGCATTGATGCGTCATGATTGTTCTCACAAACTGACCATCATTAACCTTATTGCATTCATTCTGACACAAAGGCATGCTTTGGTTTATAATTCTAGAATTAGGGGCTAGGCTTACTGCTTTGAGAGCATACTGAGTTGTTTTAAGATAAAGTTAAATGCTTCTTTACACAGTTTCAAAAGCATTTTGTACTTTGATTCTGGAAAAGTTGGATCCAGAAACCATACACAATTGAAATTCCAGGATGCCACATGCCTGCCTTGCCCAGGATGAGTTCGCGGAGTTATTAAGAAACAAAAGTTTGCAACCTGAATTTTCTAAACAGAGTTTGTCATTTTCAGATAAGAACAAGAACTGCATGCTCAGTGATTTCTGATCTAGCCATTCATAAACTCTAAGTTTTTGCACAAGATATTTATGTGAGGCGGCATTCTAAAAATTGATTATCATCAAGTAAAAAAATCGACCCTTTTTGAAAAATGTTATGAATGTCCTTCATCCTACACTGTTTTGCATCAATTTACAAGTGGATGATCTGTGTAAAAATCACTAGGTGCGTCCATCCCATTAGTTGTGCTTAATGATTTCTGTAAACTGAATTAAATTTTTGTTACTTTTTTTCACCTCACAGTTTCCATTACGTGGTTTTGTTATTACTGCATAGATACTTTTATGAATTGTGTGCATTTGCATGATTTCTTCGCATAGACAAAAATTCCTCTTGGGATTTGTAAGGAGACGTTTACACGTATCATTAACTGTCAGGCTATCCGCCAAAGAATTGTCGCTCAAAAAAGTTTGAGAATCCCTGGACTAGATCACCTTCATGGTGGTCCTTTACCAATCCTATGCGACACAGTGACACTCTTTGCTTAAATTGTTCGGTTATTTTGCCTTCGTGTTTTTATTTATTCTAATGTTCACTAACAAATGGTTTTCTTATTGTGCAAGGGCTCTTTGCACTGTTTCTGTTTATCAGCTAAGTCATTTATTACTCATAATATGAAACAATAAATAAATAAATCAATGATTGATTGCTCTACTGTTGAGAATAGCATTCTACCAATCATGATAGTACTGTATACAACCTCGATTCTTTCATCATTGATTCAATCCTAATAACTGATTGTTTTTAGCCAACATTTTTACATTAACATGTCTTAGAAAAGAAGCACTATATCAATGAACAGATTCTTATTTGTTCCACACAACGGTCAGCTACTGTAACTCTGCTGCTCTACACTTGCAACGAGGACAACAAAAAACCCTAAAGTTGTCTACAATACCAGTAACCACTGGCTATTGGCCTATGCTCATGGTTTAAAACAACAAACACTTTTCATTACCTTACCATACTAACACTTTCATTATCTACCATACTAACCAGTCGGTCTTCTGGATTAAAATCATTTAATTACTTCTGTGTCGATAGTGCTGCCAGTGTCAATGCATGGTGTGATCTTTTAATTTTACAGTAGTGCAAAGTGTTTATGTTGTTTTAGATCATGAACTTGTATAGGTTAGTGGTTACTAGTATTGTAGACAATGGTATAAGTATTTACTGTAGCTATTTGGAAATAATAATTTGGTTTAATGGAAACCTACATTGGTCTATTTTGAATAAGAGAGATTAACTGAAAATGTACTAGTCAGTCATTATAACCAGGCTTGAACTATAATTCTAATTTTTTGCTCATGAAAATCTTGTGATAAAAGATAATTTGATGAATCATGATCTAGTGCAGGGGTTGCCAACATGGTGCCCGCAGGGACGATGTTGGGTGCGACCTGGTGCCCGCCAGGACCTCATTTATCTTTTGGTAAATCTGGCAGAGTGGTGTGATTCTTGGTTATATAATTTTGGGCTGAATGGTGTTAATGTTAAGATGATAATTTTGAATAATTTAGTAAGCAAAAGTAATTGCAACATAGTGATTAAACTTGCCTGATTGCATTTATAATTCAGTTTGAAATTTGTAGTGCAAACACAACTATTGTCACAGTTGACTGCAAATGACTGGATACCAGACATGGGGTAATTACGGTACATCACAAATGTAATCAATTATGATTACTTGCCACCTGCTCGATTATGAATAGGCAAAATTACAATGTATCTGATTACAATTACATTGAAAGTAATCATGATTACAATAGCAATTACATGTTTACATGTAAAAGCGATTACACAAAAACAAAACTCATTTGCATGGTTTGATGTAAGTATGTTTTCAGACAACATATGATATGAATCCATGTAATAAACAAAATTACTAATCTGGACCAAGCACTGGAAAAAAAGAAAAAACACACCTTAATTTTTACTGAGATGTTTGTACAGTCAACAAGAGGTTTGAGCTAGAAGGGGAAACTTAGCTGAAAGAGGCCCAATGTTCTCTTTAAGGGACCTAGTTGTCAACACTCAGAAAAAGAACTTGAGAAATGGTGGTGAATCTGGGTGCAGATGGCTATAGCCATTTAGTATATATACTAAAGCCTTAAATCAACGCAGTCGGAAAATATTTTGAAAATCATAAAAAGACAACAGCCTACTAAAAACCAATTAAAAGAATACTAAAACTGAAATATAAGCCAAGTGGCGACCTGGTTTTTACATTAGCTGGTCAAGGGAGTCAAATCACCCCTCTTCCTTCCTATCAGTTAAATTCTACTGCAACAAACACTTCGAATATTGCTTAAACAAAAATACCAAATGTTTAAAATCTTTGTTACAGTTGATAAACATCAACGCTTCAAATCTTTTACCAGTCAAACGATATCTATCAGGCTTGAACATTCACCCAACAACACTGAAAATTCATTTATTATTTATGACTATTTCTCCTAACTGCAGGTTACAATCATCTGCAAGCCAGCATAGCATTGTGCAGTTTGTAACTTGAAATGAAATGAACAGTCATGCAAATATATAGCTGCGAATCTGTCCATTAGACCAGAAGTCAATGGTCAACAAAACCTAATTGGTTTCGTTGACTCTTTCTACCAGTATCTGGTGGATCATGATTGACATGCTTTATAGTTATCAGTGTTGTGGAAAGGTATTTTTGACTTGGATCACAGTACCTTATTCCTCAGGAAAAAAGTTAATTCATTATATACAAATTATCCTGCTGTACTAATTGTATACATAGCCTACTCTAGCACTTACATTCAACCAACACCTATCCTTGTAATGTCCCACTGTTCTGTTGCCGAAATCACAACCTGTTTTTAAAAAAAAACTCGTATTTTTATTGATATGTCTCACTAGACTAGACCCACCACATTACTTCTGATGGCCAACAGGAATAAAGGCTAGCTGAAACAAAGTGAGAATTAGCTACAGAGGCTATTCTTGCCCTTAGACCAGGGGTGTGAACCTGTGGCTTGCGGGCAAAATGCAGCCCACGTGAACATTAGATTTGGCCCGCATCAGAATTTTCATTACCCGTGTTAAAGTACAACATAGCGTCAAAACAAAGGTCCATGATAAGCAGGTACTTAGATAGTATGTTAAGAGAAGTCACTCTTATAGTTACTTAAAGGTAGAATTTTAGGATAAAATTATTTGGTTTTGCAGCTCGCCAGCGATAATATAATTCATACTGCCCGCGATAGCAAAATAAGTTCCCCACTCCTGCCCAGACTATCTAGATTTAAAGCACAAACAGGCAAATAGTCTACCCTGAAACATGAAACATAACCATAACAAACAATGACAAAGGAGGAAACCCAGCCACTACAAACGCGGTTCATCACACAGTGGTGTAGGGTGAATATTTCCAAGTTTAATCACAAAAGCAATCTTCCATTACAATTAAATCAGCAATGTAATCGATTATGATTGCATTTCATTTTTGGTCAGTTCAATCGATTATGATTACTCAAAAAACTAATCAATTACGATTGCCCCATGTCTACTGGATCCCAAACTAGATTTCCCCTAACTACAGCTGCTTGGCTTCAACAATGTTCCATTAAGGTGTAGATTTTGTGGATCAAGGTTTACCGCGTGGTAAACTTGATGATTAATAGCGAATGGTCACACAAACCTAGACTTTTTTCTAGGTTTGAAAAACCTTCTTGGTTTTCATCAAGTTTTTTTAACAAGACCATTTTGACTGCAGATCTATTATGATAAAATTGTTAACTAATTGACCACCGGTCTGCGATATATTCGTAGCTGCTGTCTGATGCTAGAACGCCGGTATGGTTTTTGCGCTGGCGCTTGAGTGAGCAAGGCATTGTTTTAAAAAAGCTCTGGTTGGAAAACCTTGCACGATAGAAACCCAAATTCTGCACAAAAACGTTGGTCATATTGTGTAGTTTATGAAAATCGACATCAAATAATTTTTTCACTTCTTTTGGAGAGAAAAAACACCCTATAACAAGGGTGGATTGCCTGTTTTTTGACTTTGAAAGTTTATTGCGCCTATTCCAACCATGGGAAAAATGTAAAAATCACAGAAACGGTTGCTATAGCTGTTACAAAGCATCTTGCCAAGTTTTGAATTAAAAAATTGTAGAGAAGAAAAGTTATAACAGTTTTTATATCACCTGGTCCTAGACAGCATTTCTGCTTTTTGACTCTGTCC
>JGI24158J21664_10012346_pt1 | contig 11319 bp, 7 predicted proteins | sample Ectturendosymbi3_FD_21664 | JGI IMG/M metagenome (IMG submission 21664)
TGTACAATACAGGGTGGGCCAAAAGTAGACGTGCTCTTGATTGCTTTTTTATATTGATGGCTGAAATTTTGGGAGGGTATTGACAAATACTGGATCGTTCCAGTATGAAAATTATTCTACTTTCCCCACTGTGCTTAACACAACATAGGAATTAGGAATATAATATAGAGTTGCAATCTTGTATCGCTTCTGAATCACAAAAATTTTTCAAACGGCTGTTTCATTTGAAACAACATCACGGGGGGCCCCTTGAAGCGGGGGGCCAGGGGCAATTGCCCCCCCCTTAATCCGGCCCTGCACCAAGACATGTAATTAGTTGTTATTATGATACAATTATCTGCTTGAAGCAGCTTCTTTGCATCATAATAAAAATTCCAAATATTTGCAGGCAGCTGGTTGTTCTTTGACCTGATGTTACTGTTAGCCAATTGAAAACATCATAAAGAAGAGAAGTATATTTTTGATGAAGAAGGTGTAAAAGTTTTCATCTTGAAAAACTGTTGAAACAGGTTTTTGGTCAGGAATTTGCTACCTGTTAAACCTGCAAAGCAATTGGTAAAACCCTGCTAGAAAATCAGCTAACTACTACATTCAAAATTTTACAGCTAACAGTGAGACAATCCTGCTAAATTTAACAGCATATCAGCTAAAATGGCAGCACTGCTGATCGCAATCTTATGCCTTTTTTACGTAACTGTACAAAAAGAATCAAACAAGAATTTCTGGACACAGACAGTGTTCAAATGAAAACCTTCGCTTACTACTTACGGCAAATATAGCAAAATACTGACTTCTTAGACTGAAAAAATCTTACATATAATGTAACAAACAAAATTTAGTATAGAAGACCACGGAGCCCCCAAAAGCGCGGAGCCCGTAGCAAGTGCTACATTTGCTACTATTGTTAATCCGGCACTGAATTGCACCGAGATTGTTTACACAGGTGAGTAGTAGCTGACTAGTTGTTAGTCTAAAATAGCCACAATTAAAGTCATTGCCGAACGCCGGTAATAATTGGTTAAAGCAGATCCCCTGTGAGTTTTGTAACCGATGTTATTGATAACGCTGTGTGTTCAGAATTTTGAATAAACAAGAAAAATGGAAAAGTGCATTCTCCCGGTCTGCAGTCTCCACACATCGGCTGCGCGACACTTGCAAAACGCACTAGGCATTCATGATGATACCGTCTCAAATGGCTTTTCAAGTGCAGTTATTTGAATATTCTGTAACCACCAGAACAAAAAGCTCAAGCAATTGAGCTTACCAACCAACTCCAAACTTAACTCTTCCGTTGTTTACCGCTGTTACGTCAAGCAATTACGTGTCTATTCCAACTCCTTTCGTCACGCGAACTTTGCTGTTCACTGATTTCTACCACGCTGCTATTGTGCAGAACAGTGTGGTCTAACTACTTTTGACCTACGGGCCATTTTACAAAAACGTGACAACTCGCGGGTCACTTCTCATAAAATGGTGTATAAAAAACAATTTGATAAGATAGAAAAAGTAAAATAGGTGAGTGAAGTCAGTGTGTCATTGAAATAATTACACAATAGCAATAAAAATGTATTACAAATCAATGCAATGTCTGTGGTTGAGGCTTCTCTGACACTATCGTTCCTATATCAATACCAATATGTTAGCAGTAGCAAGTCGGAGATTATTGACAGTGCTTCGCCTGACATTCGATTTGACTTCCTTCATTGTAGAAAATGTAGCCCACTCTCACACATTCATGTGTTTCTAAACGCCGAGTGCATTTTTACTGCAAAATCTTTCAGTTTGGGAAACCTATTTATGCTGATTATTTTCTAGAAGCTCTCTACGGTCTAGCCCAGGGGTCTCCAAACTTTTTTGTCAGAGAGCCACTACAGAACAGTTCGAGTACCGGACATCTTACGTAATAGGATTTTTCGGGATACGTTCCATTCTACGAAATCAATAGGCTACATTTTTTGTAAATACATTATTTTTTCATTATTGACAAAATGTCTTTGTGAGCCGGATGAAATGTCTTTGCAGGCTGGATTTGGCCCGCGGGCCGTAGTTTGGAGACCCTGGTCTAGTCTAACGCCGGTAATATTGTACCTTATTATTATTAAAAGATGTTATGCGTGTTCTAAGTAAAAAATTACCTTCTGTTGCATCCACACAACAGTCAATAGTGAGAAAGCTCGTGGGCCACAAAAATTCTGTCCGCGGGCCACATGTGGCTGGTGTAAAGGACGAAGATAAGTAACTGTGTTACTGCCAAAAAATTGGATCAAAACGTGCGAAGCTTCAGAAGCAGAAACACAACCGAGGACCAAAAATCAGATTTATCATTCGCGTACGTGACAGTTGCCATGGTTCGCTCATGCTGTGAGACCAATTAGTTTGATCGAAATAGGTCGCCGCGGCGAAATCCGAGGGTCTGTTCTACCAGGAATTAAGGTCACTATGCGTTTTTATTTCATGTTGGGACTTGTTCTAGTCACATCAGTCTGTGGAATTACTGCCGAGTGTGGTGTGAACAAGTCAGTCAACACCAGCGCAGCGAATTTTTATGCATTTTGTGAGACAAGCCTTGTGCAGAAACGCGAAGTGAGACGATTACGGACTTATTGTGGCACAAACAGTCACAATCGGCGAGCAGAAGATCAGCCCGAAGTCTCATTTTTTCAAAATAATTTTTTCAACTCCGGCTACTCTAGACCAAACTCCTTCCGACTACCCAGGCGTGGTAGTGGTAGCAGTATTAGTTTAAAATATGTTGGAATAACACGCTCATTTGCTACAAGGTCACTAGGAATACCGAATTTGTTAAAGTGTATTAGCAAAGCACAGCCGGAGCCGGAGCGGAGCCGGAGCCTTGTTATAAAAAAACACAGCTCCGAAGCTGGAGATGGAGCCATGCTTATGAAAACAGAGAGCGCCGGAGCCGGAGCCACTTCATTTTTACAAGAGCTCCGCAGCCCTGGTTTGAGCTGCGAGATTTTGGAACTATTCTTTAGGATCAAGCCAACAAAATAATTGCGGACCCCAGCACTAGATCACGGAACAGTTTAAAGTTGTAACTATTGTACAGCTCCTGTCGCAAAACTTCAGTCAAGTACTACGGTTCAAGTTGCTTTTGCGTTATATTTCGTTTAGAACAACATTTCTAAACGGTGTACGTTTTGATCTGTGAGAGAGTGTAGACATATCGTTCCTCAGTACAGTAGTGATCTTAATGAGTGTGCAGGGTGTGCAAAATGGGGGTCCCCATTTTCAATTTACGCGCTTTTAGGGGACCCCATTTTTAGTTTACGCGCTTTCAAAAATTTGTGAGATTTTCTTTATGATTGTATTTTTATTATAATGATTACACAATAAAATTTAATTTGGTTTGCTCTATGTTGCTATTAATAATAAGTTTTAACACATTTAAATTTTCAACCTGAAGATAAGAAGCCAAACTGAAATGATGACACATAAATAGCTTTCTGTATGATCAAAAGGCAAGGGGCCCCAGTCAAAATGTAAAAGGTTCTCAGGGGTCCCCTAATCAAAGAATAAGGAGGCCTATGAGTCTTTAGTTAAAAATAAATAGCTTATCTACTGTGCATTCAAAGGACAAGGGGCCCCAGACAAAAAGGTAATATGACAAAAGGTAACATGGATGAGGTGCCCAAATACTCTTCAAAAAGGTATGGGTGCCTCAATCAAACTTTAAGAGATTTCAAATCAGTAATATACTGCAGTTATAAAACCCTTACTTTTATGAACCATTTTGCTATTAGTTGCAAGGTTTAACTGTTAGCCTACCATTCTTGCTTATAAATCTACTAATTACTCAGTGTACCTATCCTTAAGCAAAATACCATTCACAGAAAGCCATTGCAATAAAAGTAATTTTTTAGTGCATAGCCTATCAAAGATTTGTAGTTTTGTGATATTGACTTGTTGAAGATTTTACTGCCAAAAGTCTAGTGGTTGTACCTTATAAAGGTCAAGCCAACATAGAAATTTGTTAAAATCAACGTTTGGTGGTAAAGAACTTGAAGATAGCGTGAAGTAAGAGATTCATCTAAAAGCTTTTCGTCTGACACTCTTCAAGAGACATCGTCAGAATGAAGTGGAGATACAACCGAACTATGAAAATCACAGATAACTGAGTAAAAAACAAAAAACGATCCCACCTATTGCGGCCACTGCCCCTCCTCTCGCAAGAGGGAAGGGAGCGCTGGAGAGGGTAGGCGGACATAATAAAAAGAAAAAAATCTTTGAGATGAATCTCTTACTTCACGCCAAACTGCATTGTTCAAACAGTTTATGTGAGAAACTGGTTTGCTTGAGAGAATTATATTGTGAACACTAATGTAGGCCTACATGTGAGTACTTGCATCGTCTGCTGTATGCTTCAATAGCTGCTAATGCAATGTTACATCAATTGCTTTCAGCTTCTGTTTGAGTCAGAAATAATAAATAATTGTTTAAAAGCAAGAGGCATTATATATTTAGATGTTGAGACTTGGTTGTTCTTTGCCCCCCGCTATCAAAATTTCTGGCTACGCGCCTGCTAGTTAGAGAGCGCAACATAAATTTCATTCTCCGCTTCAAGCAAACATTGTTTAATAAAATATTTGTATTTTCAATATTTTATTAGAGCTTCCAACATGTTACACAACATAAGAAAAAATTCAATATCAGCAGTATCCAAAAAGATTTAGTCTTTTTGCTGATCTTTCCTGCCACTAAACTGAAAAAGCTGGTTTTTCTGTTTTAATCCACACAATCCCTTAAAAGATTTTGACAATGTAATCTTATTTTGTAGTGGCAGGCAGGGATGCCGGAAAGGGGGTGAATGACTGGAAAGGGGGCAACTGGGGCAGAGGTGCTTTTTTAAAAAAGTATCATAGGTAATTTCATGGTTTATTACGATCGAATTGAAACAGATTTATTGCAGCTATTCACGCACCGAGAAACTTCAGAAATGGTTTTCTATAATTTCTGTTATTATTTGTGATGTCAACATTGTTGCTGAACAGAAACAAGCATAATTGGTAACGATTTTTTTGTTTTTTATAACTTTGCATTGCCCTCAACTATTTTTCTACCCCCCTCTCCCTACCATTGTTCCGGCGTCCCTGGTGGCAGGTCAAAGCATAGGTTTGGGGGCTTCATTCGGAATACAGGACGCAAAAATGTATAAAAAGTTTGAACGTTTTCACACACTTTTGTAGTTATACTCAATCTCCAGATAAAACCACTTCATTATTAGGTAATTGAGCAGTGTATATTAACGTTTTTCGAAAAAAAAGAGAGGAGCAAATTAAAGATCATTTACCAAAAATCTTCAGTAGCACCGTGTTAACCCAGATTTTTGCGTTGCAAATGCACAAAGGCTGTCCTTGTGCGCATGTGATACGCTATAAGTTTAAAAAGGGGCTGGAGGAGGTGGGAACGGAATTGCATTATTTTGCTCCTGGACCCGTCACCGCACTTGATTTGGAACCAGAGAAATACAAAGTGTTTGCCATCAATTTGGCATCAAGTGAAATGCAAAATGTTTGCCACCAGCTGTCAGTTTGCCATCAGCAAATGGCAATCACTGTTGCAACGTCGGACTAGCGCCTGATCGTTGCTACGTCATCATTTGTCTTTATTATCAAATAGCGTTTGGCTGGTCAGCTTAAAAATGGAGTTTCTGCTCAAAAACACGAACAAAAGTGTAAGATTACATTCCAAAGAAACAGAAAATTGAATGAAACTAGGTCCTTGCTGATTTACATCGCAAGTGAAGAGAGGACAGCTTCAGGGTCACGAATGTTACAGAAAGTGGTCTTCTCAAATTGGTAATGGCACATACGCTATATGATGGCATTTCCATTGAAATACTGACGTAGGTGAAACTCAGCATCCAACAATGTGCTCATTTTTATGTTCTTTTGCGAGAGCGAAGTGCTTTACAGGTGAAAAGCATATACATATAAAAAAACGTAAACGCTACGAAAATGTTCGGATAATTTGTAGAGAGCAGTGGCGTATCTAGGGTATGGCAGGCATGGCCCCATACATTCATAAACTGCAAAGTTGCAGCAACACAGCGCCCTTACGTCGGGCGTTTTGCGCCAGCACCACCAAGCATTAATACAAAACTCTGGTATTGTGGCATACCACGTCGGTTAGACATTATGACAGAACAAGAACCATCGCATTCCATAGCAACGCGACCTCGTCCTTCTCACACGAGAAGGAAGGATAAGTCAGTGCGTACTGCTGCATTTCAGGCAAGAAAATATTAGTCAGAATCTGAGAATCTGGCTGAAACGAGTTCAAGTCCGTGGCTGTGAGAATCTAACTGTTATGCAAATAGCTGCTCTTTAGGTCTTGCAGAAATAACTGCTGCGTCCCATTCCGACTTTACGAAAATTTTTCGATGGCCACTAGTGCCCAATAATAATGAGGCTGAATACATAGCCCCAGTCCAGAGACTAAGGTAGAGAACGTTAGTTATTCCTCGAAAAATTAGCAGTTAGTATCGTTACCGTACCAGCTGAGCAAAAATGTTAACTCATTGAAGAGATTTGTTAGCTTGTTTAGAGCTAGCTTTTTCTGTCCAAATTTGGCTTTCTGTTCGATGTCCAAGGCCTTATGAATCATAACGGAAGTCGGGAGGGGCAAAGGCGTCATGCCTCCAAATTTTTAGCATATCTTAACGTTTTGTGCTTCGAGACGCGGTGTCCCAAACCAATTACTATTGCTCGTTTAAATTCAAAATATTTGTCCTCCCCAAAAATTTTGTGCTGGCTACGCTACTGATGTGAAACGGTCCTGACTGTGAAAAACTAAAATCTACGTTTGACAATTTAGGAGCTGTGCACAGCTCAGATGTAGATGGCAAACAATTATACGAGACGATTCTAGATTGCAAAATGCTACTTTCAAGTCGTGCCACTTAAAATTATCGCGTCGTGAAGTCGTGAAGTGAGGTCGTCGTCGTGAAGTGACATTCTTCGCATTGCTGTGCAAATAATGCTGACGATAGCAGCATGCCCGTAACCAGCTTAGGACACCAGGGGAGCGAAGAGTTTTCTAAAAGGGCACAAATTTTTTAAACTATGTCCAATAGTTGTCCAAAACATTTCTCCAGGGGAGCAAAAAATTTTCAAGAGGGACTTCGCCCCCTGTATTGCAAGCTGCAAACAATCTTTCAGTAAGCTGGAACAGGTCCTTTCATACCTCCGGGCCTCAATGATTATCAATAAGTCATGGCAGGTTTTGTGATCTAGCTTTGATGAGAATAGAAAGGGACGAAAGAGCGAAAGCTTACTTTGATGAAATCATAGACGACTGTGCTTCGATAAAGGCACAGAAAGTGTTGTTTAGCATTTTTGTCTCATTTAACCAGAAAAGGCTGGATATATTTATGTTTCGATAAAATTGTGTTTTTCGAACACAAGTGCTACATGACTTGCATTAAATAATTTATCGTGCAATTCAAATTAAATGTGTTCCAAAAGAAATTGTCGTTTGCAGTTGCAATACGTTGTTTGATTTTTTTGTAAGATATAAAATTTTGTCAGGCAACACTACGTTGATCTATAAACTATGATAACGTTATCATTGGAATGTTTTGATGTTCTTCATAATAAAAATAAATGAGTGTAGAAATATGTTGTGGTCTTTAGGATAATTTAAAAGTGTAAACAAAAACAAAAACAGAAAAAAGAAAAGTTCAAAACAAAAATAAACACAAATATTTTCCGTTTTAAAAAATCTACTTGCTACATGCTTTATCTTGCGTAAAAATTGTGCCTAGATCTTACATTTACATTATTAGAAAGGGCGCACATTCAAATTTAGCCATGGGCGCCATTTTGCATAGATACGCCACTGACAAAGAGCAATTTATTTTGACCCTGAACGAGGTTATTGCTCTTCACTTTCGTTTCGCAAATTGTGTTGTATGTCAAACGAAGTTATACATACACCTTGAACTAATTTTATTATACACCTTACACTAAAGCCAGATGACACCTCAGTTCGAACGATCAAAAGTATTATTCCCTGCTTACAGTTCACAATGCATAATTTTAGCAAAAGCAAGGCCAATAGGCACTAAAGAGTCTGTAAACTAAAATAATTTAAGAAGATGGCAAGCGAGATGTCGAAGCAGTGTATTAATACTTGTTTTTTCTCAAAAACGTTGTGATCAGTTAACTTGAAAAAGCACAAGGCTTCTCAAAGGTCACTGTCACTTGCAGGATACATCTCGCTTAAAGAGGAAACGAGAAGAGCAACAGTCGTGATGAATTCAAGCCACGTTTTTCGTAGTTTGCTTCGCTCTGATTCTCGTAATTCCTATTGCTAAGGGAGACGTTTTAGATAAGTAGGATGCTATGATATACTGAACACCCAACTCCTTAAGGACCGCAAAGCCACTATAGTGGCCCAAACTTTGTCCAGTCATAACTTGCCGACCAATAGAGCTAGAGAGTTGATCAAACCCTCTACGGAATCGGCAAGTCTTCGACTTGAGATCGAAAAAAATTTTTTCGGCTTGGATTTTGGGTTCTTAATGTGTTACGTCACAATGAGAGCATGTTTGGGCATTTTGGGCGCCTTTGCCTGGCCCTGGGCGCCAGCCCAATGCGAATATTTTTTCGCTCAAAATTTTATTGGATTTATGACTCGAAAACGAGTCTTCAGAGCCCTTGATTGACTTGCTAGCTCATTGGGAGACAATATTATGGCTGAAAAACCCAGTTTTTGGCAAAAATTTGAAATTTTCAAAAAAGGTGACATTGACCACTTCTGTCCAACTTTGGCCACTCGTGGTTGGCATCCAGTTTGAGCTAGAGAGCTATTCAAACCTACTAAAGACTCGTGAAGTCTTCTATATTAGATTAAAAAAAAAAACTTTCACAAATTTTTTTGGCCTTTTTGGTCCATGGCCCCATGATTGTAGGATGATTTGCGAATATTCTTATGATGTTATCCGCGGATCCAACGCGCGGATATTGTGCCCCAAAGTTTTATTGGATCCCGGAGTCGAATACGAGTTTTTAGAGCCCTTGGTTGACTTTCTAGCATTTCTGGTTCCAAAGTTGGGCCAGAAAGAGCCAAATCCTTTGCCGATCTGCTAGGTCATTTCAGGGGATTCCCCTAATTAGCTTACCATTAATTGGCTCTAATTTGGGGTCCAGAAACGCTAAAAATCAATAACTGCCCCAAAAAACTCAAATTATGGCCTAAAATCGAAAAAAAATTGTGTCAAAAAAATGGCTCTGCAGGTCTTAAAGGGTGGCGTGATGACGTCATCAAAGAATATAAAAATATGCATAAACATCCTCTCATTATGTATACATCAACAGAAAACCCGAACTCCAAATACAGAATATTTATTTTTTATTGCAAACTACATGACTTCACGAGTCTTTAGAGAGTTTGAACGGCTCTCTTCCTCATTCTGACGGCGAGTTATGGCCAGCTACAGTCAGAGGTGGAATTCACCCCAGATTAGCGTTTTTGGGAGCAAAATTTTGAGCATTTTTTGTTTTTGAGCCATAATTTTAGATCCAGATATGCCAGCAAGTCAGTCAAGGGCTCCAAAGACTCGTTTTCAAGTCAAAAAAACATTGAGCGAAAAATTCGCCTTGGTCTGGAGCCTAGGGCCAGGCAAAGTTGGCCTAAAATGTCCCAAACATGCTCTTATTGTGACGTAACACATTAAGAACCCAAAATCCAAGCCGAAAATTTTTGTTTACGATCTCAAGTGGAAGACTTTCTGAATCCGTAGAGGGTTTGATCAAGTCTCTAGCTCTATTGGTCGGCAAGTTATGACTGGCCAAAATTTGTCCGTAAAGGGATCCGTGCTTATGCTGAATAAAATTTGAACCATGGCATATAGGTGACTTGTAGACAGCTATAGCTGCACTGTTTCAAAACATTGGAACTTTTTAAAGTGTCCTGCCGCTAGCGAAAACGGCGAGGATCTCTGTTTTTTCGCGCTGTCCATATTGCGGTAAGATTGGAAGTTGATGAAGTTGGAACGCTCGTATTTCTGGAGCCCGTATATGATGACACTGATAGTCTTTTGTTACGTTCTTGCCAAAGCTTGGCTGCTACTTTTAGGATCACGTGGACATTGGTGTCATTGTTATTAGTTCTTTCCAAGCAAAGCAAATTGTGATAACGAGACTCAAGCTTTCGATGTTCGCTGTCACTCATCCTGTGGTTCTGCCGTCGTATAGAACGAGCGTGTACGTTGGCAGAAAGGGGAAATGTTGCCAACCGTCGTAGCTCTTGATCCGGCGAAGGAGGTCGGGTACTTTGAGGAGAACGGTTCTCAGTCGCTCTGGTATTGTCATGGTAATGGTGACTTGACTGCAAGTAAAGCAAGTGCATTTAGCTTCTGTGAATAAGTCCATCGCTGTCGGTTAACTTGATTCGACGTCAGATTGGTTAAATGTAACGGTTAAAGCTGTATACCGCTCATGCCGTTGGTCCAGGCTCGCGACCATGGGCGGCCAACCGTGTAGTGTCCCCTCTAAAATTTTCAAAAACATGCAAGTTGCAATCATTTTGTTCCCTCCGAAAATATAAGCTCGTTGCGGACCTTCATTGGTCCGTTTCAAAACACAACAAATTACTACAAAAAATCGAGGATTTGCATAGATTTTGTTATACTAAGACAGGGGTGCACAACCTTGTCGCTATTGCCAACCGCATTACGTTTATTTTTATGAATTACGCCGCCAGTAAGTTCCAAATATTTTTATTTTTGCATTGTTTCTGTTTGGCTTCCACACAATCTGACCTGCTTTCGCACGTCTGTTTGGCTGTCTTTCTACCAAGCAGCGCCGGATTTAGGTGGTGGGGGGCCTGGGGCCCAGATGTGGTGGGAGGCCCCACAGAATCTTTAGGTTGGGGATGATCGATGAAATCACTATAGTATTTCCACATTAATTTTTATGACGTAATCATTTGACGTCATATTTGTTAATGCAACTGTAACAAAACTTTATGATGCAACATGGTATTTGACAAGGATTAGCGATTTGTGAAGCTGTTGCAAAACGAGTCGCTAGAAGCATCGAATCTTTTTTTCAATATTTGCTTGAAAAAAGTTTTGAAAATTTTTTGGAAAAACTTTCTGGGCGATCCTACGTTTTCATCATCTCTAACGGCCAGTCCTCGTTCAGCAATAAATTTTATGACAGAAACCAAACGTTGCAGGCAGAGTCAATTTCCGATATTGTTCGCATTGATTGACCTGACTAGCTAGTTCTTTATCAATTCTTCGTAGTGATTAATTACATCTGCGACTAAATGTAATCGTGGCATCCATATGTT
>JGI24158J21664_10012348_pt1 | contig 11318 bp, 4 predicted proteins | sample Ectturendosymbi3_FD_21664 | JGI IMG/M metagenome (IMG submission 21664)
GATAAATCAAGAGAGAAATGTTGATGTTTAAACCTACCGCATCCATGTTTCGTTTTGACGAAAGCGTTGAACGCTATATTAGTTACCGACAGGCGCGGATTTGCCATTAGGCTAAAAAGGCTTTAGCCTAGGGCCTCCGATTTCGGGGGGCGCCAAAATTTTGGGAGTAAATACAATTTCCAGCATTTCTGTAAGCATTTATATTTGTACTCTTGGTTTGCTTCAACGCACGTTTTTTACCATGCCGCCAACAAGATATCTATGGAAGAATGAGTGCGAAAAATTGAACTGAATAACGATGAACTTCTCTTTTTATGGCGTTGAGAATTGGTTATTGTTACGTATAATGCGTAGAACAAAACGCCTGAATCTATTTTTCAGATTACATGACACGAGGCCAGTGAGGTACTCAATAAATACGTAATATGAATGTGGTCAGACAACTTCACCGCTGCCTTTTTCGTCAGTTTCATTGCAACTGTTTTTGTTCCTGATATCGCGGCAATTCAGAATAAAGTACTGTAATATGTTCATGAATTGGAACAACTTGTTCAGTGAATGTAACGAACACGTGTAGTTCTGATTTGTATGACATCAGACGTCGCAAACCTTCCAGAAGGGCTTCCAATTTAAAATAGCCTAGGGCCCTGAAAATGAAAATTCGCCTCTGGTTACCGAAACTATTCGTGAACTTTTCACCTTGTCGAAACAAAGAATAAATGGAGGATTGCCCACTATTCACGTCAAGCAAGAACAACTCAAATTACGTTTTTAGCTAAGTTAAAGCCGGACAGCACTCTTATTAAGCTTCTGTTTCCACTGCTAGATCCCGAAAGTCATTCCAGACGGTCCACAGTCTAACTATTCTGGGACCGCTGTGCTTTCTAGAGAGAAGTCACACAGAGTTCAGTCACGTCAGGGACTCCTCGCTGCAACAGGATGTCAGTATAGGAACAAGCAACGGATCACACGCGCTTAAAGCAAGTAAAATGCATCATTTCAAGCTGTTCGTTTTTTTTTCCTCTCAATAAAAGAAATTAGGTCAGTTGATTGTTGGTAAATATTTGCATTTCTGATGTTTGAAGGAGTAATTTCAGCAATTGCCACCAGTAAATGAAGATTTGAGACTTTTTTTAGAAACGAGCCTGGATAATAAAATATTGATCGAAATCACATAATATACGCAGCGCAGGAAAATATTTGAAGATGAGGTCAGTGCACGAATGAACCAACGCTCCCACCGGTGTGATTCAATATTTTGCCTGCTTTTTGCGAAACACTTGAAAATCCAAGCAATCAAAGTTTCTGATTCTCTCATTTTCAACAGGCTTTCATTTTCGTTTATGGCGCTTAGGACAACCAAAAGTTCAGGTTTCAAGACACGTCGTGCAATACCGCGTTCTGATATTTTCCACTGCATTTTCTGCTATCAGTACGTTGTGCTTGACTATGTATATTTCTAGGTATGAATAGATTTGGTCAAAGGAGCTAATGAGGCGTACCATGAGGATCACCTGCTTGGGTGTGTCATTTCTTATATGTACTGCAATCGTGCCACGCGTTTGTTTCTACGTCTGCGTGCGGTCATGAGGACGTTCAGAAAAGCAAACTGGCCTTCTTCCTATGTCTATCACCAACGGGAAAGTTCCGAGTATTAACTTTCCATTAAGGTTAAGACTATGAGAACACCATTTCTTTCAAAGCATCACAAATGACAGTAAGTAATTAGTCTCCACAAAATTGATGCAGTCGAATCAGTCAGCAAAATTTTTTTAAAATATGAAATCAATTAATTCTATATGCATTCTCTATCCGGAAATCCTATTCAAGAAGAATTTTCAGTAAAGTGACAAAATCATACTTGTCAGTAAAGTGACGAAGTTTACCTTGGGTGGTTGAAGAAAATAGTATCATTACTTATTTGTCAAAAAGCTCCGGAGCGATGGATATGGCGTTTGAACTGACAGATCATTTTGTTGCGTCAAACATTCATATCTGAATAGTACGATGGGAGCTTATGGTATTTAAGCGTAAAAATATATTCTTAACCTGTTTGAATGCTCTGAACAGTCAACTCACTTCAAGCTGGGAGTTTATTGTCAGCCGACTATAGCACAAGTCTGCATTGCCATGCTAGGATCACGGAAAGCTTCACAGCGAAATTAATTGCATTAAAACAGTGATTTTTATTGTTAGCACATCTTGAAATTACCAACCAGTTCCAGCACCTCCTAGAATTGGCGATAAACCTTATTGATTTTATGTATAAATGACAACACCATTGGACAATCGCATAATCACAACTGCATAGATTGGTTTGTTCCAACTAGAACAGGAACCAACATTTTTGATGTCATGGGTATGTAAGAAGCTATTACTTACTGGCAAGTTACGGCAATGTTTACCCGAAGTTACTTATTATTGTGATAATAGTGTTTCAGACTTGGCCGCAGTTTTATCAGCAATTTCCCGCCATTTTTCCCTAAGCATACACTTACAAGCAATTTTACCAATTGCTGCCATGTAAACATTTATATCATATCGGCAAATAATACAGTGGCTACAATATAATAGTGACTAGGCTCTAACCCCAATGTTTCAGCATCCTCGTGCTCCACAGGGACCGATTTCGCGCCCTAGCTTCAGAACCAGTACATTAAAAAAAGCAGTAAAAGACATTAACATTTTGAAATGTTGTAGCAGTATAAAATAATGCTATGAACAGTAACTGGGGAAACCAAAAGCAAATAAAGTCAATATTTTTCTGCCTTTTTCAAAGTTTTTGAAACGTCCACAAACGAAATTTCACGCTCATACCATGAGCGGATCCCAAGTTATTAGGTCAAAAATAGTCAAAATTGGGCATTAGGTTAGAATTTATCGTTAGGTCAAACTTCTGCAGCACAGTTTTTTTCTCTTCCATATTTTATTGAAACTACAACTACAGATATTGATATGCTTTTGCAAGATTAGTTACAATTCTGTAATAATAGTAGGTTTGTTGCGAATTCTGGCATAATTAAGTTGTTTTGCACACTACTAGACGATTGAATTTTATGTAGGCTATGCGTGGTAAGGCAAGAAACGTAGTCTCACAGTACTTGGTTTGTTAAATACTCAATCCATTATGCATATAGTGTATCAACTTTATGATGTTCTCAGGTTTGACCCTAATGTAGTTATTAATGTACTCATTAATATATCATACCTAACGTCAAAACAACCAAATATTTCGAAGTTTAGTGCATGAACATGCTGCTGAGATGACCACAACACCTAAGGCTGAATTATTTTGCAATTGCAAACGCAGGAAATTATAGGTCAAAATAAATTCAAGATTTGCAAATTATAAAGTTATAATTTTAAGTTTTTAGGTCAAAAAAGTGGTTGCCCTAACAATAAGCATATCAGTTATTCACACACGGCTTAGTTTTGGTAACTACTACATGGAAAACCAATTAGGCAATTGTTCACAATGGTTCTTCTAATTTATGAGTTATTGGTCGTCTACAATTATTCAAAACGATAAAACGCAGGCACTAGACTGGAATATTCACATTATTAACATCGTCTACCTTTTTCTTAGTTTTCAATTTCTTTGAACAACCTTGTCTGCTTGTTAATTTTCTCCAAAAACTTTTTTTGCAATTTTAAAGATGTCATAACCGTCCAGTTTAGAGATAGCTTGTCGTCCTGTTAAACGTGATTAAACGTATTGATCAACTATGTGATGTTTCCCTTATCTAACCAAACGTTGATTAAACATACAGCAGAACGAAACAGTTTTGCCGTTTGAACGAAAATAATCCAAAATGAGAAAACAACTAACCCAACCGCTGCATGTTTGGAAGTTGGTTAATATAAACAGGATAGCCATAAAATATCCAGAAAATTTGCAGCGTTTTTTAACTTCGATACNTTGGTTGTCTGGTTATATGATTCAAAATCACTTTTTCACTATCACTGCTTCCTGTTACATTATTATCTTTTGTAAAGTCATATNGCTATTTTTATACGCTTTTATCCTTACAAACGCCTCTATTCTCTTATAACAATTGTCAAAAAAGTTAGTCGAAATATACGCAATCAAAACTTTTTATTTCAAATAATCTGAATTTTGTTTTTGTTTCTATTTTTATTTATTTTTTTGCCAGAAGAACACAGCAAAATATTCTGCGTTAGCGCCAAAGAATAGTACAGATTACTACTTTTAAATGATAGTGTTATGAAGCCCACGAAAACCGCTCTGTGGTCTCATTAAATTTTGACTTACAAACTTATGAATTACTGTATGTATCAATGTTTCGTGTGTTAGCAACGTACACCTTTATTAAGTTGTTTGTTTTTCCTCTGGTCTTTCCAGAGCTATGTCGCCGGATATAGGCAGTGATGCGCAGCAACTGTTTTTCAGTTCAGCCCGTAAAAACTTTTTCAATTTAAAATCACAAATAAGCAGAACACACGTTTTGCAAGCTGAATAAAACAGCTCGAATCGGCACTAGATGGAATGTCGCATTTTGATAAAAGTTTTGAAGCTAATTCGTGAACCATGATGATCCTGAAATGTTTCGCTATTAACCAGAGGTTGACAACGCTTGCATATTTCGGAATCGCTGTTCACGTCTTCTCTGCCGTAACTGACATGAACTGATTGCCTCCCTTTACGGGACGACCTGCGTGATTTGTGGTTAACTTCTAGGTTAGGGTTTCATTCATTGAATCTACAGGATGAAAATCGTGCCTTCGAAAAGACCCATACGATTTGGTCAAAATCCTTCTGTTACAAAGGTTGCAGTCATCTGAGCTAACAGTAAGTTTAAAGTGAAACTGGACTGTTACAGAGTAATAGCAAGATACGCCTGGACCATATATCGATATACTGGCCGAGAACCAACTGATCAACGTGTCAGTCTGCCCGAATATTAAACTTTAAAGGTACTGTAGGCTGCGCCTAAGCGATTATCTTGCAGCTTCTACATTTTATTATCTTTGTTTTGAAAACAAAGCAAGTCTTTTACTGTGTTTACATGAGAAGGATACCTGACTACCAATTTTTATATCAAATGATTACACAAATATTTAAGAACTCTGGATAACAACACTGCTTACCCATACTGGAAATACGAAATGCAACGACAATGAAGGGTACCCACGCCGAATCTTCCTATACAGTTATACTGTTATCTCTGAAAACACCGTATGAACATCACGGTAAACTGTCGAGGAAAGTCACCTTCTGGAAACAACCGGACCTTGCGGCTGCATTAAACTAGTTTAAAGTATGTTTCCAGAAAATCTATTCCATTTAATTTGGTGTAAATTCCATCAAGCCGTTGGCCTTGCCCTGCACTATGTAACGCAACGGGCGCTTTTTGCAGTTTACTTCACCAGCCACTGTTGGCAGGTAAACTGCAAATACTCATCTGGCTCATGAAACACAATAATTTAAGCTGCTGGTTCGTCTTCGTGAGTGCATATATCATCAGAAACGGACCAAAGTTACTGAATTGATGTAGTAAAATTGCTCTATTGTCCAACTACACTCCCTCTCTGCTAGATTTGTTCGGCCTGTTGCAGTTTCAGCAACAGTACAATGCTATAGCTCTGACCACGGTGTCTCCTTTCGTTCCTTTTCTCGGTTTCGCCAAAAGCCTTGCTGCTGAGCGGTGGAACTCAATTGAAACATGTGTCACGTCCTAACACAAGTCATAGACAATAGCCATGACTATTGTTGAGCCATAATGACTAATTTAACCTTTACAAATACAAGACCTCTTTTTCTCAAGAAAGGAGATGCAGTGAAACGCGGCACTCTGGTAGCTTTGACATGCGGTCAATGAAAGTGCTGTTTGTCACCCTAGTCCCTAAGCATCACTATAAAGAAATCTTTATCTTGGAAAATACTGGAAGCAAAAGTTTCTTGTAAAATGTTTTGGTGTGTTCTCCGCAATAACTACTAGTGTTCAAACATGTGTTCATTACTAAGAAAGTGCAAGTGTTCGAATATCTCAAGTGGACGATTATATTTTCTACACAGGAGAATTTGCAATGATACGCATTTCATTGTTTACAAATAATTTCACGTGTAAAATGTAAAACACGTGTAAAAACAATATCTTATTTTCGTACTTTCTGTTTGAAGCTGCTGCAAAATGCTTTCATCATCATACCTTTCAACATAACTTTTCTGGAATGTTTTTTTTTTATAACTTGCAGGTATTACTCAAAATTAGTACCAGTCTTGTTTACGTAAATTGAGACTTTTTCCGCAAGGTTGCTCCGAAGAGAAACATGCATCTTTTGGAGCTAGTGGTACTAACACAATATGAAAAGATCCGCAATAAAGTCACAGTGAGTGCAGGTGCGTTTTCGCATTTCAAATCTTTTCAGAAATTGTGAAAAAAAGCGTTCCAAACTTAAATGATGAGTGATGACCAATGACGTCACAAAAGCAATCAACCATTATCCTGGTAGTACACTTAGATCGAGCACCGTACCCCCCACTAGAAAATTTATTCTACCACCCCTGTGTCTGTTATGAACTGGTCGGTTGAACGTGGTCTATTATGAATAGGACTGTTTTGAACGGACACCAATCTAAACATATGACATGCAGCAGGAGGTTAAACTACAGCAGCTAGCTAACATCAGAACGGTTGTAAGCATGCGGGTTCCCAACCTTTCTCTGGCGTACCCCTTCAGCATTTCGACAGATGAGCATGTAGGCTACCCTTAAAATTTCTCATGAAAAAAAGACTGAGTAAAATATAAAAAATCGACAGAATTTCTGATAGGCCTTTTGGATTTTGGAAATATAAAGGTAAAGCTCGTTTTTATGTCTCAAAGTTAGTTTGTTGCAGTTAAATTATAAGTTAATCTGTTTGTGAAAGTAATATTCACTTTTTCTTTTTAAATGTTTGGAAATGGATAATTATAAATATATATTTTACCTTCTATTCTTAACCTTAAATGCATCCTTCAGACAGGCAAACGCACCCTATAGGTGTAAATGTACCTGCCGTGATTGTTTGGTTTGTTTTCCTCTATTAAAAGAAATTAATTACTACCACAAGCTTTTTTGATTTCACTGAAAGGGAGTTCTTTCCATTTATGAAATATTCCGTGCTAAACAAAATCTTTTATTGACCCTTAATGTCAGTTGTCTCACCACACATTTCAGCTACTTAATAAGGTCCACTAAAATACCACAGATTCTAAAGTAACTTTTCAGAATGTCAAACCTTCCTGCCCAAATGGAAAAACCAACTAATGAACATTTGTTTGTGGCGGATCGGAGTCAAGCCATCCACTTTCATATTTCTTTCAACAGAGCATTACCAACTGGTTTCTCATATGTGACGCATAACACACACGCAGCTTCTGCGTGAACTGTTTGTGTAAGAAGGGCTACATTGCTAACACCATGTACACTTGCGTGGTTTTGAGCTATCGTTGCCAACTGGCAAAACTGAAACCTGGACGTAGTTCTTAGTACGCGTAACATCAAAGAATGAAAAAGGAAACTTTGCTAAATACTCAGCTTGAACTATTTCCCAGCATAATGCTTCACACTTGCGAGGTCAGCCTAACAACCCTTTCAGCGTCTGCGTTGTGATGTGTACCAGGGCAAACTGGCTGGAAGGAAAGAATATGAGATAAACCGAAAATCGATCAAACGACGCTCTAAGAGTTCACGAAGCCCACTGAACAATAAATGAATTATTTAAAGGCGACAGCAATTTGGACAGTGGCTTCTGCTAAAAAAGNCTAATAGTAAGAACTTGTCGACATCCACATGCAACTCAATACTTGCTATTTCACCAAGATTTTCCGTCAAAATGCTGACGACATTTTTGCATATGGACATCTATGTCCGTTCCTTAAAGGGTTAATTTGACAAGGACAGTTTTTTAGTTGAATACTCTTGTATGTTCTGAAATAAATACTGAATGGTAACTTTTAACGGACGTTTCAAATAATGATTATATCCTGTAAGAACTTCCAAAAAGTCTACATATTAGCTTTCGCATCAAAAGTTTGCAGTGAATATGCGAACTTTCAGGCAACCCGATTCAAATATTGCCTGTAGGCAATTTACCAATGAGACCTTGAGCAGTTGAAAATGTTTAATTCAAAATAACACATCCTTCAGCACGTTGCCTTTAACTGATTTCATTCATTGGAACGCAACTAATTCAAAAGTACTAAGGATAATAGGATATTATTCGTCTTGTAGATGACATTAATTTNTTTATTGAATACTATATGCTTGACGGTAACCAAGATAAGACATGTCTAAATACTGTAAACGCTACGCTTGATACTGACAATAGTTTCTTTGATCAGTTTATTACTTGGATTAACCCAATGAATTTATTTTCTTGACTACTGGCGTTGTTACTGTTGCTCGTCTAATGTGATTGGCATTCCGGGCGCACGTAATTAAGCAAGGCGCTTGCAACGCAACAGGCCACTCGCAAAGAAGACGTGGTCAGAGGGATGGCGAGCACATCTCGCATTTTGTTGTTGGAGTTGGAGAAAAACTGTGTTGAGTTGAATGCTTAACATTAATATGTATTATGTTCACATTCATACATTTGGTATAGGCTCCTGATTTTTAGTTCACTGAAACCAAGAAAAATTGGTCAACGTTGTGACACCTTTATGACACCTGCAACAAGTGAAGCGCATGCCATCTGTTCGTCCATAAAGGTGGGTTTCCCGGTGTAGAACCTTTTTCAAATACAATTAACTGAAAGGATCAATCAATTTATCAATTAAGCCTATGAACTGGAAAAACCCTCTCACACATTAACCAACATCAGAAAAAGCGCCTAGCAGGAAAAGTTTCCTGAAGTTTGTTTCAAATGTTATCTAAATACTACATTAAACTTGATCATTTCAAAGCATTTTTCAATTTACAGTAATGTATAATTTTAGTGTGAAGTGATCAGAACCTTTTTTTGCTGAAACCAAAATAAACAGATGTTGAAATTCTGTAAAAACAGTTAAATGTCGTAAAACATTCACTATTCATATTCATAACATTTTATCTGCACTGATTCCGAAATTGTGGAAAAAGAAGGCTGCCCGATTGTTATTTTGCTTCAGTGACGAAAAACAGGGTTGACAGAAAGTTTGGAAACTTTACGAAAAGGTTAAACTTGATCTTTGAGGTAAATGATGAATAACTGCATTACGCCAACAACTTCTTCCATAGTACAGGCAAACGATTACCCAGGAAATAGATTCCTGCGCAAAAGTGTTGATATCAACGGAGAGCGCTTGTCAGCAAATGCATCTTATGAAATATGGTATATTAATACTGTATCATCGCACTGGACGGTATAAGTTTGCTGCAGAACTTGACGAAACTCGAAAGAAAATAGTGTGTGTTTATTTTCTTTGTCTAAATTCAAATATTTTATCTGTAAGACAAACTAAAAATACTGTTCGTTTTTTTACTTCGAAACGTTCTCTCTTTGGTTTGTCCAGGACTTTTCAAATTTAAAAGACCATAACATTCCCAATTTATTTGTCGAAGCTTTTCGGTTTTTTTAAATCTCTTTTTGTGATATACTGTAATATAAACAAATTACTGTGTCCGTGTTTTGTTATTTTTGTGGAGCATTCGGTGATGAGACACACAGTAGAACAACCGCAAAGGTGGTAACTATAGCACAAGTGTACCTCTTCGATCTGGTAAAACTTGTGCTTTACTACAATTTCTGCATTTCAGCATATTTCATAAAGTATTTGACTTTTGTTCCCAAAAGGTTGGTACTCAGTAGCAGGTGTCGTAGCGTGAGTTTGTAAGCATTTTCCATTATGACAAACATTATTAGTGACTTCATTTTTGTGTACTTAGCATCACTTGCACGTTTGATGCCTACATTGTTTCCAGGGCTTCATCCATTTGTTCCAGCTTAATGGGAGACTTAGAGACAGGAGCGGCTGTAAACAGTTGTCTCCAAGGTAATTACCCGTCTATAGATTGATTCATTGATTGTTTCATATGACTTAGCCAATGAACGGAAACAATACAAAGAGCCATAATGCAAAAGAGTAACCGAATGTCAGTGGACATTATAATAAATGAAGGCACGTGGCAAAATAACTCAAACAAAGATTGTCACTGTGTCATATAGGATTGGTGAACAACCATGGCGGTCATTTAGTCAACCAACCCGTTTATCACTTTTTGACACGTGTTGAAAACAACAGTTGGAAATAAAATAAGCAAACAAACACAGAACATGGTGAACAAATTTACAGATGAAGAGATCATGCCTATGCACACATAGGTGTGGATCAAGTTTAGTTGAGGAAATTTGGCGTGATCAAAAATGTTTAAACAAAGTATGAAAAACAAAAATATAAAAGAATATAATGATGAGATACAAATAAACAGCAAAACAAAGAACTATGGAGTGTCATTTCATGCGGAAAAACTGACATTATCCAAATTATTGAAACTCATAAACGCAGGATTTTGTTCTGAAAAAGCGAAATGTTGCTGAAATACATAATTATGTATCTTTTTCATGTTAGGTTGCCATTTGAAGGGAAGGCAGAACATTTCCAATAAAGCGCTTATTTTCACTACGTGAGGTATGTCGTCTACACGATTTATTGTAATGTGAAAATATCGGTGCCCCAAAGACATATTGCGAAGTCGAACAGCAGCTCTTCGTAAAGCGATCTTCGCGTCAAAGCTATAGCGCAGACACGAATGTTTTACTGGTATAGTGAATGCACAAGTGATTTCGCATTATTTGTTTAATGTATGCGTGACGTATCGGTTTTGTGTTGGCTTTTTGTGGGGATGCAGAATTCCTTGTGACGGTTATTTTGTCAAACAATGTACTTGGTGCGCGGGAAACTTGTCAGTGTGACTTATTCCTAACTCGTCGCATTTGCGTTCCAGTTAGCCTCCTGAACGGGAAGAAAGTTCATTCTTTGCAGTATAACTCGAGTTCGAAGTTAAGTTTGGTCTTCGACTTTTCTTCGCTCACTACGAGGCTTCTCGTTCGGCTGCACGCCGTGATTGCCTTTTTTCTCACCCCGATTTTCCGTTGAAGGAATTCAGGAGCATAGAGTTCAGCTTTACGCATTCAAGCAGAATTTTCGTCAAAGTAATTTTTTCTGTAACACCATTCTATGTTGACTCATTAGCGTCATCCTTATTTTTTTGCTGTGACGCTCATTGGCATCACCCTCCCTTTAACGACCACCGGAGCCAATTAATTGGCTCGAGGTTTTTTTGTTATAACTCGCCAGCTGCAGCAGCTAGAGAGGTGTTCAAACCCTCTACGGAT
>JGI24158J21664_10012349_pt1 | contig 11318 bp, 10 predicted proteins | sample Ectturendosymbi3_FD_21664 | JGI IMG/M metagenome (IMG submission 21664)
ATGTGATCATCAGGTGAAAAAAGTGCTTAAATCGGTGAAACAATACATCTTCAGTCGGTTTCACACCCTCAAACCCGTATCAATATCATTATCAAATACCGTAGGATTTGCACCATCCAGTACTGTCAGCCCTGCAGTTGCGCGTACAGCTGAAGTAACACGAATGAATAACAAATGGTTGTACAAACAAATGAAAGATTTGCATTTGGGTGAATGGTTGTCGTCCCAGACACCAGCTGAAGAATTTGATTAAACACTGTTTACTACAGAATGTTCAAATTCTTTGGTTGCCCTATGCTATTCATCGAAGTTAAAAAAAAATTTGCATTGGAGTAAAGATTTGGTGCCAGATTTGAGATTAGGGAGTTTAGATTCCTTTGCAGCTCAAGACCTCACAAGATTCAAGTTCAACAGCAAATGTGGGCGTAAATTTCCCCATCTTGAGCTTGAAAATGAGCTGGAGGTTAAGTTATTTTCGGTCATTTTGCTGTCATAGGCTGAAATTTTTTAAATGACAAAAAAAATTAAGTCAGCTCGGTTATAATGTCCAAGAATATATACTAGTGAGTGCTGTTGCGGAAAAGTTTAATACTAATAGGAGACAAATGACCAAAATGTCACAGCAAAGAAAATAGGCTGGAGGCTATATCAATAGACAATAGTTTAAACATGTGTCCTTGTCCATAAATCTATAGCCTTATATCCCTGATTTCTGGTATTATCTGCATAACATGCATGAAAGATCATAAGATGGCTTAGATAAATAGGCGTTTGGAATACTTTATGATTTAATGACCAGATTTGCGGATTGCCGCATTTTACTGCATCACTAGAACGAACATTTTTGTTAGTCATGTTGAAACAAAAACAAACTCACTAAAATCAAGACTGAGGAAAAAGCATAACAAGCATTGTCAAGAAGCCTGTAGCAAAACGGCTACTGTACATCTAAAACTGAAAAATGAGAGATCTCAATAACGGAGTAAGTCATGAGCATTATTAGTTAAATAAAATGTCTTGAGCAACAGAGAAAAGTTATCTGTGTTAATGAATATTAACGCTGTAGACAAAAATTTAGAAGAGGAACTATAAGCAAATCTGTTTTCTAATTACCGGTTTACCTCATGTATTTGCTTTCATATGTTTTATTGCACTTCTGGTTATTTTTGGTAGACAAATGGGTTTTTTTCATGAACAATCTGGGTTTTTTAGAAATTACAGAATGGGAGCCCTGCCTAGTACAGTGGTGGCGAACCTTTCACAGACCGAGTGCGGCAACCCTAAAATCACTTATGTATTCCGAAGTGCCAACACAGCAAATTAACCGGAATGAGCAACTGAGGTTTTGGGCTAGAAAAACAACTAATGCATTAACATCTTTCGTCTTAAAAGAAATATACAATAACATACCTTCCAACAATTTCAGTACATAACATACATAATGCTTTCCCACTGTGTCCAATCACTCCAAATGATTCTGTCCAGGCCTCTTGGAATGATCTTCCAATATATTTTCTTGCTTTTTTCGCTACGCTCATTTTTTAGTGTTCAAAACTTGGGGTCTGCTAAAACACATACTTTTAAAATATGAAGCACCCATTTAAAACTATCCATACGCAAAATAATTAACACTAAAATAGATATTCCCTGAGTCAACAAGTTACCGCAGCGATACACAAGAATTTTTCCAAGCCCCTCTTAAAAGCATTTAGGTAAGATGCCAACACCGTATCCTGTGACGAGGAGTTCTGCTGGTTTATTACATGCTGGAAAATTGGGGTACGCGACTTTTCAGTCATGTCCATTCGGTCTGGCCGTTTCGGTCTCAGCCGTTTCTGTCTGGCCGTTTCGGTCACGGGACTTTTCGGTCTTGAGACATTGAGGTCGGAATATGAAATCTTGTAGAAATCTTACATTTTCACTTTTTAATACAAACGCACTAAATCAACGAAAGACTTAATTTCCAAATACTATAAACATGGTCCAAGATCTAACAGTTAATCAGCATCAACATTTGATTTTTGTTACCATCAGCAAACAAATTAAATAATTATCGACATTTTGCAATTAAATACAAATACTTCAAAGTAATAATTACAATTCAGATTTAATCGCAATTATGACTCCTCAAAAGGAGTTGATATAGCACCAGCTACGGTGACATTTCACCTGCCTATATAATCATTTCAATAAACAAATTTAATCAGTTCTTTATGTACAGAAATGTCGCGACCGAAATGTCCCGTGACCGAATCGGCCAGACCGAAAAGTCCTGTTCCGGGAAAATTGTGCACAGTGTGTACAAGCTGGACAGTCTGTAGCAAATTGGAGACCGTACTCGTTAACACCAGATAAGTTTAAAGATAGTTTCGTTTAATCAGCAGATATAAAGCGATAAATTCTTACCTGTTTACTTTACAGTTTCACTCAACAGAAAAGAAAGAACTCTAAAGTTACTATTCTCTCCAATGCTGCTGTTGGAAAACTTCATCTTGTTTAATCGGTTATCATGATTTGATAATATGAAAATGTCGTCCTTGCCTGCCGTGTCCACAGTTTAGCTCAGTGCTTCTTACGTCTCTCTTAAGTGATTTTCCTTTGTTTCAAGTCCCATGACTTTAAATAAGTCGTAAAAACAAGTGCAATTATGAGTAAATTTATTGATCAAACTTTGCATGTTACAGAGCGCCTGTAAGAACTTGCTCACCCCTGGAAATTGTTTGACGCTCCCTTGGGGAGGCGCTCCTCCCGGTTATGAACCACTGGTTTAGCTTGATGTACAAGACAGTAGGCTTTACCATTGAAAATGCTTTAACAATAAAGTGAAACATTTGGAATATTGTTGCTTGCTGGTATTCTGGCTCTACACTTAGTTCAAAGAAGGTCCATAATAATCTCACGTCCAAAACCAAAACAGCGTTACAAAAATGTTACCAACAGATACAATCTCTGAAGTTACATGCTGGATAAGTGGGTGTTCCTGATAGAGCACAGGGAGAGAAACTATGGTCCTCCGCGCCTTAGCAGTGTCTTTTCAGGTGGTCTTCCCGATCTTGGATCAACCTGACCTCGCGTCCCTCTACCTTTCTGATAACGAACTCCGCACTGGAGCGACAGTGCGCGTGCCCACAGTGAGGTCTATGAGTGCCACCTCTGGCACGCGTGTCGTAGGTTCGCCAACACTGTTCTAGTACAATTATTAATTTTTTCCATTGCCCAAAAGGTTTATTTTCCATATCCTGTTCTCCTTTCACAAAAATTTACTTTTCATTCTTATTTCCTTGGTCTCAAAATTTGGTATCATTAATGGGCAACAGAGGACCAGTGAAATCTAACAGGTAAAAATATGGTTGGGGTTTTAGCCAACCTATTTGCATTTAGCAGGATGTAGTATCATGTTGCAGTATATGGCTACGAGCCCGATTCTAAGAGAAATAGACCACTACTGAAATGTGAAGTTAACAACGAAACATTGTTTGTATAACTGAGATTATATTATCAAATTTATTATGATAGTCTGCTATATGCAGTGTATGTGCTTTTGGTAGTTAAAGACGGGGATGCTACACAAAGTATTATCATATATAAATGTTTACATCTGTAAAGCAGGTATGTCGCTATTTCTTCTCTTAAGTTTTTTGTTTGATTCCCTGGAATGAGTAAAAGATTAAGGCCAAGTGGTGCGGTTTATAGGAGACTGAAAGCCAACAGAGAAGATAAGTTGACGAAATATGCCGGGTGCATTATATACGTATGTAAACAAAGCAGAAAAAATAGGAAAAGTAATGATGAGAAAAGTGGCGATAAGCAGAAAAAGCAAGACTCATAATCGTCAATGAAAACAAGACCCATTTCAGTTTGTGAGTGTTTGATTGTGATGCTCAAGATGTTTTATTGTTCCTTATATCTTTAGTAAGCACGAAACATGATCTTTTTTCGTTTAAAATTCTTTTAAGCAAATGTGAGGGGTGGAAAGGGCGGCAATTTTACGGTCGGCCTCGGGAGGCACTTAGCCTCGCTATGCCACTGTCCATATATTAGATACTGCAACGCATAAACTCGGTGGTTCAAATGAAACTGTGCGCGTCTTTTCCAAAATAGCGTTACTTATCATCAACACATTTCAGTAAATGAAGTGCAAAACTTTGAAATGCCACAACGCGGGAGCGCGGCTAGGTCTGTAACCAGATGTGAACAACAGAACTGTGTTGTAGAAGTGTAGCAGTGTATTGTTTTTGTGACGAAATAATGGTTCGCACAGTGAATAGATTATACAGCATTGCGTGTAACAAGGGAGGGCAATTAATTTGTCTTGGCGGCCACTTCAAGAAGGACGCGTTCAGCAAAGGGTCGTACCTTCTTATGGAAATTGAAGCAATTTATGGGTCAAGGTAGTCTCAGCACTAAAATTTACTATGGTAAGTTGGAGGACATTTCAGAAAGTTTTTCCCGAATGATTCTGCCGGCCGCTGACAATGCTGTGGCCGGCCACATGTAATATGTAACCCGCGGGCCGCCTAATGCTAACACTGGCATAGAATATAATGAAGAAGCTATAGCATATTTAAGAGCAAAGTTCTACACAAGCAACAGCATTTACTGGTTCCTTTGTTACAACGGCTTGATGAAAGACCATGAGGTCATCTACACTGCCAAGCCTGGCTGACAGAGGAACCCGGCAAACTGCGTTTGTCCGGGAAAGCGGTTGTTCGGTTGAACGTTGCTTTGAAAATTATCGATTTGGACATCAGGACTGTGTTTACTTGTGCGTGAAATAAACCAGCAACTTTGAATAAAAGCAACTTCATCAGGCAGAAAATTGATCATTGTACAAGGATTTTGGTTGTATGATTAACATATAGACAAACAAACAGTTACTTTTTTGTTATTCATGGTATCAAAAAGTTGGTAAGTAAGTGTGCTTTGTTCAGGTCCATTTTTGCTCTTCCCAAAGTGTAAAATGTTTTTTCATCAATTCCCAAAATCACTTTCGTTCATTCTTGACATTTTACGAAGAACTCGGAGCGTAAAATTTATTGATCTTGTTTTTGAGGAAACGAAATTGCTGCAGACTGATGCACAGCGACGACGAGCAAACCTTGTCAGATACTCCTCCTANTATTATCACTGTCATGAATGATAGAAGTATTGCAATGATGGCTTTGTACGCGGTGGAAAGTGGTAAGAGGATCTAGTCCCGAATCTTACCTAGAAGCCCGCAACTGCAAGAAAAAGCAAGCAACAGACCAAATTTCAAAAAGCTTTAAAATGAAGTGAGCAAAATTTTAACAAACGGGTAATACTGATTGTGGACACTGAGACGCTCCGGAGGTTATCGAGCATTGATTGAGGACTTTTGGAAAATGTTTTTTTTCGTATGCGATGATTGGTTTGTTACCAGAGATACAAATTTCGCAGTGTTTTTGAGTTAGTTGTTTAATATATTTCGTGAATCACTATTGACAGCAAACATTATTTGAAGGTCTCCATGTCTGAGCACACTCGGGTTGGGACGTCATGTTTCCGCCAAAATGCAGTATTTGTGCTTCGCTTTGAGGCATATAACCTACTTCCCTACGAATGCAACACACTAGTGGTCCAAGTCTTGTAAAAGAAAAATAGGTTTCGGATGCAGCCTTGTTTTATTTGCGTCATACGTATTGACGTCACATAGCTTTAGCCAACCAAATAGTTAGCCGCATAGTTGCAGCCAATGTGTCATAAGAAAATAAACTGACACTTACTGTAAAACAAGAATTTCGCCCAGCTTGCTGAGGGTGCACGCAAATAAATGTTGTGTATTTTTATACCTACAATAGGATTGCAAATCTCTTCGCTTCGTACAAAACTTTGTTTCCCAGTCGAAACACCATGTTAATCTTTTTTATCTTTTCCAATATTGAAATGTTGGAAACGTAATTTCATTGAAAAAAACACGTAACGCTTCTTTAGAGCAAAATGTTGAAAAACAGTCAATTGTTTGTCATTTATTCATTCTTAAAAAATTAAAGCGCAGTTTGAAACACGTTTTGTCTCTATTTCTCTCTGAGGAAAATACTTGTATCTAGGAGCATCATCTCACTATATACGCTGCAATGATTAGGCAAGATGAATGAGAACACATCTATGAGCGCAGTGTCGCGGACACAGCTTATACACAATCAACTAATACATATAAGGATAGCATATAATGATACAGCAAGCTAGGAAATTGTAGCGGTCAAACGGCCTTCTGCCAATAGGCCAGGGGTATTGACCGGTTTACCGAGTGGCAGATGCACGTGTTAACACAGATTCCTTTAAAATGAATATCAACGGCAATCTTTTTGAAAGAGCTTTGAGTTAAAAGGACTTTGGTGTAATTGTACACAAAAAACAGACATGGATAGAGAAGTGTTAACGGTTTTGTTGTGCTTTATCCAAATATGTTGGTGTAATGTCCAAAGTTAAACGTTATGTGAGCAACCAACCACTTCGTATGTTGTATCAACTTAATAAATTCGTGAGTACAATGTGGAATTATTGCCTGGGGAAGAGCAGCTTCATGCCATCTGCAGCCAGATGGCATGAATCTGTCGGTTGTTTTAAAACACGCGATGAGATGTTTGAACACATTTAAAAGTGCTACTCTTGAATTTATTATAGCATTTATAAAACGCAGAAAATTTTGCAGCTGAAAGACATTTACAGTCATGAAGTGAGCAAATTCATTTATAAATACAATAAATCTCAGCTACCGGCTACATTTAACGATTATTTTAAACTCATCACAGACGTTCATCAGTATAATACGAGACAGACTAAAACTCGGCTATTTGCATTACCCAAAGGACATTCAACCTCAGGTTCAAAAATGATTAAGTACAGTGCAGTAGAAATCTGGTCAGAAATTCCACTAGAAATAAAATATAAACCGTGTTTGACACATTTTATAGCCCAATATAAAAAATGTGCTACTCGGGTACAGGGATATCTAGAACTCCGCGATGGGAAACTCCAAAAAAGGGTGAACAGCAGAAAGGTTACTAAAGCTTGTCACACATGTCAGGTCCTCTGACCATTAGGGGTTCAGCAGGCGTACAAAACATTTGAAAACTCCCAGTGAGTGCCCACCATGCATTCAAGGCCGCAGCGGGGGGAAGCAGGGGGAGAGACAAAGTGGAGTTGGGGGAGAATTTTCCCCATTTGTGATTTTGGTCGTACATTTTTAACAGGGTTTTGCTGCTTAAATCGTCGGGGAAAATCGAAGGAATTATCTTATTTTTTATTACACACAGATTATGGCAAGCAGCGGTACAAGAGGACTGTGTGTAAGGGGACCCATTTCAGTTTCCTGCCCAGAGTCATCAGTTGTTCCGTATTGTCCTGGTTACGTTTTTAAAGCTATACTTGGCCCAGCTGCTGAAACAGCGCGCAGAGCATTACTTGTGTCAGGACTTCTAAACACAATGCTGGCTAAATTGAAGAGCTGTCCAGTCAAGCAAGCATTCCAAAAGAAGAACTCGGGTGAAAATACCAGCAATGTAACATAATCTTATGTAACAAATTATTACACTTACAGTTTTTCCCCAAGATATCTCCAAAAACAGCATCATTTAGGGTTGAGTCGTCAAGAGTCATTAGCCTGGAAGCTGACACCAACGTTTCCTCTTGAAGTAAGCCATATGCTTGCCGGTACCACCCAAACCGACCTTTAATTGAGTCTGACAAAACTTCCCAGTCAGCACAAGAGAAAACCCATGCGTTTGTTGCAGATATATGGCAAGAACATAAACTGCACCCATGCTTGGAGTGTATGTCGTGGATGTTTCACTAGTAAGATTCCCGGTACCTGATATCTTCCATTTCACAAAGATGCCTCTTGCCTTTCGCAAGTACTGCAAGCCGATATGCTCCATATCGCAGATGTTCAGGGCTGCACACACTATCTCTTTTGCGAATTCCTGTAAGTAATGAGTCAATATAATTACTCTAACTTAAACATACGTATGTGATGTTATAGAATTGACACACCAGTGTATCCAATGCACATATTTAGCGAGTAGTGCTGGACAGTTTAGAATACTTAAGTGATTCACAATTATTCTTGTATTGCATTGGAAACTTTAGGATGTGAATCTGGAGGACTCGCTATTCTGTACAGCCCAACGCAATTTGTGATAGAGCAGTTGTTCTTAACCGGGTGGGGCCCCAGCCCCCAATTGGACGTAAACCAATTTCCAGGGAGCAGCGAGACCTTAAGCGCTGTACAACATCGAAAATTTGATCAATAAATTTACCAAACAATACATTTGCTTGTACAATTTCTTTATAGCCAGGGGGACTTGAATCAAAGGACAAGTACTTAAGGGAGATGTGGTGAAGAAAAGGTTAAGAACCACAGTGATGCGATAGAGTGGGAAAGACTTGTGTAGACTACACAAAAAATATCAGCTGCCACCACATGCACACCTTTGGAAGGCGTTTTCACTGACACAATTTTCCAAATTTTCCCAATAAACTTCAGAAAACGAGCACTTTGAAGAATGTCAGGATAGCTTTTTTCATCAAACTCCAACCCACTGGCAGAGCTTCTGAGAGAAATTTTACCAGGGGTACGAAGACTGTTACCGAACCCCCTAGCTTCTGGAGCCCTCGTCGAAACTTGTATAGCTTGTTTTGTAGTAATCAAAATATCGATAAAACAGCTATCGTGCCAAGATTTAGAAATAGAATAATTGTTATACTGGCAACTGGCTTACACTAGTAATTTTGGCCTTAACGAAAAACTTAGCGTGCTTACGTTCATCCTCTCGGGCCACAGTGCCTGCCAGGTACGGGTACGATGTACCTCTTGCACCCGGTACCCCCCTTTCGTAGGCCCAGCCCACAGACGGTGGGTTCACCCGAAAAGCCTGCCGAAACAGCTTTTAGTTAAATAGTATAAATTTTTATGGCATCAAGCAGTTCTTACTGTAAAGTCAACACAAATTTAAAACCGCTTTAATGGGCAAATGAACGAGCATACGAGTTTTGATTCATACAGTTACACATTATCCAGTGCTGTACATTAAGCATTTAGAGCTATACTTACCCAGAGCCTGTTGTGGAGACGTTCATGCTATAATGATGCATATTTTTCAACTTTCTTAACATTTCGCTGTTGTCCTGGAAGACTTATAACCAGTGTTACAACCAGGCACGCAACACAAATGTAAGCCACAAGATGCGACCCCTTTGGGGTGACATAACAATGTGTTTTGATCCAGTAGATATCGTTTATGCATGGGTTCGCATCACTGAATCAAGGTCCGTTCTCGCAGAAACTATGTCTGGTTAACAGCCCCCAATGATTGCCCGAATATTAATTATTTCTCAACGGTTCACACTATAAAATATACACACCAGTGAAGCATATAATTTATGGTTTTATATTTTTTTATTCATCACAATAAATATGTTCAAAATAACACAAATTGGTACTCACCAATATATGATGTACCATAATGTCCAAGCACTTTTTGATATGTCACAACGCTCATATAACTCTCACATTTTTATTCTGTACATTAGTAATTTGCGATAAGGAGATCAACAATCTATTCAGATCGGTTCCCCTATTCAAGCAATTTACTATATAAATAAAACACACTTTCTGTTTATATCACAAGGCATTTCTAACTGTAAATATACTCAATAAGTAGATGCATACTCAATCGGCTAACGCTAAATCAAAGTCGTCATGCATTCGTTTCACTGCCCACGAGTTGCGCAGCTTGGAGCTCGGTGAAGTACTCGGTAAGGAGTAGTAATTCAGGCTGAAGTTTATCATTAGTCGAAATTTCAAACGTTACTGTAATTAGTCGAAAATAAGTTCAATCTAAAGGGGCTGATCCGAAGAAGGATCACAGGTATTGTTAATGACCACTGCCAAGCTGGATTCGATCCAAGCGGGCTACAAAGAGATGTAACCGACATGCCGAGCAGGAACGGATATACACGAAGGTGTACACGCATGTAGAGAAGTTTCATGTGACTCGCGCCCAAGTGTGGAAATGTCCACAGCGGTACAAAAAGGAGCACTGCTCACCTTCTATATGGCCACCCGAGGCGGTAAGCGGAAGGAGGTGAAACCTTCAACGGCTGAAGAAAGTAAACCAATTGACTGAACTCGGACTCGTACAGTAACTTAATAAAACAAATAGAATATAATCATGAACACAATTTCAGCCTGAACAACTTGCCTGACAAAAGCACGATAGTTCAATACAGTATTTGCAATTTAAACTGACAGAACTTCACTTTTCATACTCTGGTTCTCATAAAACAAACTGGCAAAACTTCATTCTTATAGTCTGATTTTCATAAAATAGTCTGACAGAACTTCGTTTGGACAAGCCTGTTTTCTGTAGTTTCGACTGNCAGGGATTAACCCAGACAAGCCAAATTTACAATCTGGTTTGACAGAGATTAACTCGGANAAGCCAGTTTTTCCTGATCGTTAATCCTGTTAACGACTTGACCTTGGCCCACCGGACCTAAAGGCGGATTGAGTCTTGAGAAAGGCTGACTTTTCAGTCCAGGTGGAGCTGTATTTATACCCGTAAATCGTCTTGTGACTTGTGAACACTCCTTTACTTCAGGTGTTCTAATTGGCTATTGCTTATTGAATCGACTGGTGATTGGCTGATTTCAAATATTTCCAGAACTTTCAGGTGATTGTAGGTGCTCGGGTTTTCACTTTTGGTTTCGTCATCTTTTTCTGATCGTGATCAGCATCATGTGATTGCCATTGCTCGTCTTGTGACTTCTGCTGACGTTTGGGTGACGTTGTCACTAGGGTGACTTGAGGTTAGCGTCCTAGGATAGCCATTTTCGGTCAGGTCAGCTGACTTGATAATCAGTTTTGATTGGCTGTAATCTTTTTGAATTTGTTTCTGGCTGTTTCAGGCTTGAGGATATTTCGAAAAGTTTGTTTTCTGCACAGCGACGAGTTGTTACAGGCAAACTTGCCTGTAACAATAGATCACTCCAACAATACATTTTTTGCCACTAAAATTATTTGACTTCACTTCAATGAAAAGACTTCCACATCCATCTATAGTTAATTCCAAGTCTTGTCTAAAAGTATACTGCAGTTTTTTGTTTACATTCAGGCCAACATCTCCAGCACTGGTTAAGGAATCAACATGAACAAACTTGTAGTTAGGAATTTGTATATTTGTACAACACTTTGATTTTCAATTTGGTTTCTGATATCGCTATAAAATCAGGTGAGACATTACACATTGAAAAGAAAGTGTCAATTTTATGCTTATTTTTGGCTAAACTGCGTACAT
>JGI24158J21664_10012353_pt1 | contig 11317 bp, 10 predicted proteins | sample Ectturendosymbi3_FD_21664 | JGI IMG/M metagenome (IMG submission 21664)
AACGTGCATTTACATCGATTTAAAACAAGTTTCCGTATTCCTGGAAAGTGCAAGTAGGGTTTATGAATTCATCTGAAAAGAATTATCACTTTAAGTAAGTAGCTAATACAGCTGAAGTTCGGAGTCGGTCCGGAGTCGGATAATCGAAATTGCCAGGAGTCGGAGTCGGATGACGGGACTTCCGACTCCACAGCCCTGCTTTCAACACAGAAGCACGAAATGGTTAATACTCAGTTTGCTCTGCAGACTTTGTTATCTTCTGACGATGGCGTAAATTGCGCAAGAAAGAAGTAGATTTATACGTTGATTGTTCGTCATCCAATTATACGATTCTTAACAGAGAGTACATGAACAAGGTTGCTGCGATTGGACAGCCGGTAAACACACCTATAGGCAGGAGCGGATCCAGGGGGGAAGATTGGGGCCATCGCACCCCCTAAAACTTACGAAAGTAAATTTATTCACCATGATTTTGTACAACTCGGAAAATAGCATTCGCGATACAAGGACATTTTGTCGTCCATTGTTTTGTCACAGCAGTTTTGTGAAGTATGCCTCATTTCATTCCTCTTACAGTAGCTGTCATAAGACTTGACTAACAAATGTTACTGAAATCGCCCCCCCTAACCTTACTGGCTGGATCCGACCCTGCCCGTGGATTATGAAGACAGCTGTGTTGTGTCTGTGTTATTGTTTGACAGCAGCTGTGCGAAACAGCCGGTAGACGCGCTATCTTTAAAAAAAACAGAAGAAAACCTGCGGATAACTTCTCTTCTATCCACCACTTTCCTTAATGGAACTCTGCTGCCAAGTTAGCAGACGGCATTATTGATTATCATCTTAGCACAGAGTCGTCATCTTCGTCATCGTCATCTTCACCGCTGCCACGAAAAAATCGAAGAGGCGTCTACGGATGGAAGTTACCTTTTTCTGGGAATGTTTCAAATATTGGCATCTGCTAAAGCAGTGGTTCTCAACTGGGTTCGACGGAGCCGTTTCAGGGGTTCGACGAAGGTCATCTGAAACATGTAAATCAATTTTCACTTTCGGTCATATTGGGGAAGAATGGGGTTCGACAAAAGCTTGGAAAACTACGCAAGGGTTCGGCGTGTTTGCAAAGGTTAAGAACCACTGTGCTAAATATTAATAACAGATGCTACAGTGGATGTGACCTTCACCACCAGTCAGTGTGATGTGGATGCTATGGCGGAAACTTTTTTGCCTTCATCTCTTTATTTCAAAACATTTCTATTTGAACACCCCAATTTTTTTGCTAGCCCTGCACCCCCATGGTACTTCGTTAGGCAAGATATTGTGAAGAAACGTTTCGCAACTCACTTAGTCTGTTGAAAGTGATGCTCGTGTTAATGTGATTTCCATAAAATGGTAACACTTGTTACTTGATGCAAATGCCGTTGTGACAATAACTGTGACTACCCATGGAATCTTATGTTGCTTTGAAGACAAGAACACCACGAATCGAACAATTCCAAAAGGGAACTTTCATTTGTGTCCTAAAATTTTAACCAACATCTCTTCGGCTACACAGTGTTCAAAGCTTTTGCCCCAAAAACGAGATACATTTCTCTACCGATTCAGAGAAAGTTCTTGAAATTTTCAGCGCTGCTCGGAGTGAATTGGCATAAGTCCTGTTGGTCGGAAACACCCTCCACATCATATGACTGTAGGATTCATTCTGTAATTCGTACTGACAGGAGATTTGTTTCATCCCGCGACGCAAAACCGCGCTTTTCTCAACAAAATCTGGTGAAAGCGACGATCAGGGATGTCACGGTCTTTCCCGGTTTGCTACGCATCATTGACTTTTATTCGTAAAAAGCTCCGATCGATTCGCGCTTCGTGACGCTACTTCAATAGCGCAGCGCTCGGCTCAGGTGTTGTAGAGGTCTGCGTCGGGCATTCGATTGCTTGTCCTGTACAGCTTTGTCACGAGCAATAAGAACGCTGTTGTTTTATAGCGAGTTGACGAAACGACGTGGCGTAATTTGACTAATTTAGGGAGTGCCACAACCTGTCACACTGTCAAGTCAGTTTGCTTGATATGCTGACATGGAATGGCCTGCGTTAACTGGTAGTTATTATTACGTTGGGATACTGAAGCCAGTTTTCACACAAGAGTATTTTCAGCAGTAAAGCTTAGCAAAAGCTGTGGAGTGTTGCGTAACTAGGAGGTGTTTCAATGGTCAAGTCTTTGCAAGGTACGAAAATAAAACCAACATAATGCTTAATGCTTATGTACAACTTGCGAATTGAGTTCTGACGAACAATAAATCTTGTGGTGGTGGAACTGTTGATACGGACACACTGATCAGTTGGAGCTTAGGGCAGTGAACAGGTAGAGAGGCACGCTTTAGCAACTGGAATCAACTGCAACTGCTTGTGAAACGATGGAAAATTCGATAATTTGCGGCTGTAGTTGAAGTTCTTCAACAGAAGCATTGAAAGTGCACCCTGGATTAATTGTTAGCTTGTGGTGGTTAAGGCAATGTTTGAACTGCTGAAGACAAAACCTGGGTGTTGCCGCAGCTCTAGCGATCGACATATTCCACATGCTTCGTCAAGCTTCTTCTTGTGTAATTTTCTTGCCCATTGGTTTTCACCAATACCTTGACGTGGCTGACAAGCGAACTTCCTGCTTGTGGTTGTGAACATTTGTCATAAGAATGTCAAACGCACTCACGCATGAATGGCACACAATAATAGGAATCTTGCGTTGTCCAACTCCGAAAAATTGCAGCGACAAGCTGTTTGGTGAGATGCTAGAAATTGTATTCTTTCTTGGCGTTTTGATAAACTAAGAATGGAACGGAGCTGAAAGATGAGTATTTAGTACCTAAGAAAAACCTCGAAACTCTGGTATACTAGAAGTCAACATATTATGTTTTTTTCAGTGAAATATAATGAATGAGATGAATTTGATCTCTGTACAATGGGTACAGCATTTCCGAAGCAACAAATTACTAGATTTACAGCCATCGTAGTTCTAACAGTGGTTCTCAAACTTTTCTGCACGTTGACCCCCATTAAAGTATACAATTTTCTGTAGACCCCGTGGCTTAGCCCAACAGTTACTAATACAAGGAAAGTATGTGTCAAAATAAATTTGATTACTTTTTACTTGAAATGCGTGATAAAACAATACACATTCCGAAAGTATGCGTAGAACTTAGGAGCATTCACTGATCCCCATTCGACCCTGTGACTATTTATCGACCCCTTGGATGGTCCAATTGACCCCTGGGGTCGATATCGACCACTTTGAGAACCACTGTTCTAATGGATATAACAAGCTTGTGTTGCAGTCTCTGTTACTCTTTGAAAGACTTCTTTGCCGGAACTGTTTGAATCAAGTTGAAAAACGTCCAAAACAGCGTTTATTGTCTGACTTAACTTTGTGCAATGTGGATGTTTTTTTAGTTGATCAAAACTTAACGAAAGGCCCTAGTCGCCAATAGGTTCTGTCGTAACACTTGTTAGATAATTTTTGGTCTCAAATTCAACTCTCAAACCTACTTTAGGTTTCAGTAAATAATTCACAACCTGGTGACTGACGCTAGAAAAATTAGTGCACTTGTTTCAATTACTGCGAAGTCTTCGAATAAGATGTCGGAAGATATTGAAATGAACCCTCGGAATCCGAAGGTAAGATGTTACGTTGCTGTTTTTCCTACCTCCACACTCTTAAGTCTAAGATCACTGTAAAACGTGGTTAACTGGTTAAACTGCAGGTTTTTTGTCTGCCTGGAAGGGGAACGTACAGTAGTTTTGATGGCGTCAGGTGGGTTAGTATTTTGGTATAAAGTGTGCGAAACAGTGATTGCGAGACCATGTCAATGCGAAACAAACGTTTAAGTGAATTAGTTACGTGATTTTTGTCTACAAATTGTTGCAATCATGCTGCGTCGACAAAAAAATTGAATCTAAGCAGACGACACGTTCAGCTACGCAAGGTTTCAAGTAGCAATAAAGATCACCCGGCGAGACCACTCTATTACAATATGTTCACCGTATTTTAACATGCTCTCTGTCTGTAGTGATTGTAGATAAGCCGCAGTGATTATGTGACGTTGTCCGTCACAAAGGCAAGTGTAACTTAATCATGTTTGCTTTTGCTCGTTTGTCAAAGTTTTTTTGCGTCATAAGCATTGGTTGTTCAATTGAATAGCAATTGGGTTCACGTTTACTTCGCCTTCTAACCCGTGTTACTCTGTTATTCACAGGACATATCCTGGATTTTCGACAAGGTAAATGTTCGGGTAGTGTATTGCTCAATGTTGGCACAATGGTTGATTTGACGCTTGAATTGCGAAGAGTAATATCATTGAATCGCTGTCCAAGCAGGCGGAGTAAAAATAAGTTACGAGACGTTGCATCGCTCTGTGCCTAGTTTCAGTGTTGTCAGCTACACGGATGGCTTGTACTAAGCCAGGAATCACCTTTAACTTAATTCAACCCATAGTTTTATGACGCTAAACACGTTTTTTTTTCTGAATTGTTTGTAGCAGTAAGGTTTTAGTTAGAAGAACAGTTCGCCCTTTTGTACTTGCCCCAGCCATTCGTCTGCTGCGTGTCAACTTTGCCCATGGGAACACGTTTCACTATAAACGCCATCTGCAAAAACTTGAAAATGACGTTTAAAAGTGAAAAATCCAGACCAATATTTAGGTTCTTTAATCCTGTATTCGCGCAGCCGGAACAAGGCGGCATGCTCCCCTACCTGTTGGCTGGGGAGCGGGAAGGAAATTATTTTTTTACCTCAAATTCGTTCATACCATGTGAAAGTAACAATCATCACAAACTTGTACGCGCGTCTGCGGTGCATACTAAATGGTCGACGTTAACTTTGCGATTTTTACCGAACATTCTTCATTATCTACAAGAATGACGCAGACGGCTTAGCCACTTTGTTCGACGTGACGCTGGAAAGCGCTGCTTGTAATAAAATGCAAAATTCTGGAGATAAAACACAGAACTTACGAGTGTGCTATCCCAGTCGTGTAACACAAAGTTACACAGAAAAGAGCTTGTTGTTTGGCGTGTCTAGCTTTGTAAAAGAATGTACGGCCCTGCATGACAACCTACAATTGATCCTTTATGGTGCGCTGCAGTCAGAAACACTGATCAGTGTGTTGTGCTCACAAGGAACTGAACTCAAGCATCACTGGCTGTGACCCAGAACGTCCGCAGCGCTGAAGAACCGTCGCGGATTTACGAAAACTTCACATATGCATGAGAAATTCATTGCAATATTTCAAGTTGCCAAATCAAAGCCATATTTCTACAATGGTTCACAAGTCGTATTTCGTTTTCACGCCACTGCTATGTGTATGGTAGAAGCTCTACGGCAGAGGATGATCGCTTCAGGGAAATCCCAAAGCGAGCGTGGGCAAAGGTTAGGGTCGCTGAGTTGTCCAGTTATCGTTTGATTGAACCGCAAATCGCATTTCCCGGTAAGTCGACAAGAAATGCATGGCTGATACGCTGGGTCAGGTTTAGCTGCTGCCTGCAGGAGCTGCTAGAGTGGAGAAATGTTTACCACCTGCCTAACGGCTTCAAATTCTAAACATGTTCCCATGCACGGCTGAAGTACTCATTCTGCCCTAGAAAGAGACTGTGTGATCCGAAGTTGGAGCCCTGTCTTGCTTACCAATCCGGGTCAGAGTGGACCTAGGAATATTGATAACCACACCCGTAGGGTGACAACAAAGTCTGGGGTCTACAGCGTTTCACCCGAAAAAAAGTTCATGCCCCAATATCAAATTTTTCAAAAAAAGGTTGCAATTTAACCTCTCTAAGTGATGGAAAGACACATCCAGTGACGGTTCTAAGGGAGGGCCTGGGTGGGCCATGCCCCCACCAGATTTTCGGCTGGACCCTTGCTTGGCCCCCCAGTTTTGTGCTTAATTTCACGTTCAAATTCGTTTGATTCACATATACAGCAGATAACTTTCAGCCAGCAAAATTTTAAACGATTTGAAGTCTTTCTGGCGACGGTTCTGAAGATATTCACAAGCCTATGTTGGGTTTGATAGGATTGATTATAGCAAATCAATCTTCATTGCAACGGGGAATCACTATGCAGGAGAGACAGTTATGTCGGCCCCCCTACTTTTTTCCTTGGCACCGCAGTGGTCCCCCAGTGTTTTCATTCTAGAATCGCCAGTGGACACATCTAATGCAATTTTCTCCGCGTTAATACCAGAAAAGAGTGGATTGCCAAAATAAAATTAAAGAAACGTTCGATGTTTTGATGCAAACTTTTTTCTTGTTTTAATTGATTTTTCCCAAGTAGAAAAATAGTTGGTGAATAAAGCCAACTACCCCTGCCTCATCCTACGTTTATGATGATAATAAGGATTCTAGTTTCCCAAAAACGACGGAGCTCCGAAATTGCAGACCGCCACCAGTTGCAGTTTCGCGTCATGCCCAGAATTGCAGAAATGGTGACTACATGATAGCAGTTTCAGGCGAAGCTGTTGCACAGTGTGCATTCATTTCTCACATTTCACTGTTTCTGCGCACCTCGATTCAACATGACCTCAAAAGTGACGTCACAAAGCTGTATGTTTACGACCATGTGTCGAGAGCTTCGCGTTTCTCGAAAAAGTTTGCATGTTGGTAATGATCCTTGTTTGTCGATGTTCTTCGTTTAACAGCTCAATTAACCATTAGCAATGCAAAGAACTTGTACTTGTACTTTATCTAACTTGAGTTAGTACAAAATATTTATAGTGTATGACGAGTGACGACATAATAAGATATAAACACAAAATGTGAATGGGTTTAAATTTTATTAAATCATTATATGTTATAAAGAGAATAATATTTTCGAACCACTTATTAGCTTTCATAACAATCCAGACTGATTGACTGGTCTTATCATGATTCTCTTGGAATAAGAGCAGGTGTCTGTGCAGTAGGCGAAATGTGTCTGCTTCATTTCTATGGAAGCAATTCTAGTTTTAAGTTTGATAGGCAATCTCGATAAACTCACAAAAATCTCAAACAATCAGCGTATAGAGCCTATGTTCAGCGCGAAAACAGTTTAACTATTTTATGTCATGTTCGATGATTAATAAATCGAATTTTATTGAGAAGTATAAAGAATTTGTTAAGATTCTATTTGGTTAAGGGTTGCTGATGCCGACTCTGTAGACAAAATAAATACTCAGATAAGAGCGTATAACGTCTGATTCTTGACTGTGAAAGGACTCCTTTCGACAGATAGTTGGTTAATGCCCTTTCTGTTTTGTATGTTTCGTTATTACTGGCCATTTGACAGTGTACAACTTACTAACTACAAATGATAACTTACAGTTCTATTGTCTATTTTCAAAGAATACAACGAGTAAGCAAAACTTCATACGCACCTTCAGTTATAGTTTAAACTCTTGTATCGGTTTTCATTTTTCATACTTTCCTCCTATCCCATTGAAACCATACCCTATTATTTGCATCATAATTGCTCACCAGCAAACCAGCGCAGATTGTTATAAAACGCAATAAGTGGTTCCAAAACACTATTCGAGTTTTGAACATCGCAACATTGAATGATCCCAAGCTTTGTTGTTCCTCTCAACAATTCTGTGTCTTCACACCATTTCAAACAGGGCGTCGAAGAAAAAACTACTCGTACCACACAAAGTCCTGTTATTGAGAGAAATAACAGAGCCTGGGAAACTACACAAAATCCTGGTGCAACTGAACTCACACAAATTCACTTTGAACAGGGCGTTATACCGGAGAAGATTCATCATATAAGTCTAGATCTACTGAATCCTCCCAAATGGCTTTGGCATGTGAAGAAAACACACCGACAATGCCAAAATTCCACACTTTATGCAGCGATGGATTGTAGATTACCACTAGCAAGTGGATCTAATTGAGAAGCATGTGCTTGTACCACTAGATTAGAGATTGAGTTCAAAGGCGTCTGTATCAGTTGTGTAGGAGGCAGGGGGTACAGGTGGTGCAAGCGCACTCCCAAAAGTTTTAATTAGTAGAATATCCGGGCAAAATCCCTGAAAATTTGGGCAAAATCCCTGAAAATTTGGGCAAAATCTCTGAAAATCTGGGCAAAATCCCTGAAAATCTGGGCAAAAATGACGCCCAGCGTTGTTTGACTGCAAACAATGGCGCCCAACGTTTGCAGGAAAACAAATGAAGACCTTTTTTTGGAAGTCACAACAAATAAGGCTTTCATGATCTTTGTGGGAGAAAATTTGTACGCAAAAGTCGCAGAACAACTTTTCGGGCAAGTTTGGGGATATTCGGGCAAAAATCTTTCGCACCCGCAAAAATGTGCTTGCTCCTATGGTCTGTACCACAGGAAAAACGAAGGTGCAAATGTTTACACCTGCAAATTGTCACAGCAAAAGGAGCGATTGTTTCGTTGCAGCACTCCACGCGTTTTCGAATTTCGTGCTTAGCAACACTTGTTCTTAACATGTTGTCATGGTGTTTGAATAAATTATTAAAGGTACTTTTCGGCAAATCAAGTCAAGTCAAACTCACCGGTTTTGGCGCATTGTGCCTTAGGGGCGAGCGCAAACATTCCCGGTGCTAGCCACGAAATCGTTGAGTTGAGCTGATGATGAGCCGCAGCGCATGAGTGCTGACTGACACCTCAAGCTTATTGAATTATTTACAGAGATTGGTTTCATTATTCATAGCTGGGAAGCGCGCCCTGCAACGCGTGCTGTCCAACTCGAGCACCTCGTTATAGTTCGCTTTCACGTGCTCGGCGCTTACAGCTCAGCGCCCATTCGTTGAAATTTGATGACTCCTTACCTCTGAAACTCTGATTGAGGGTTGTTGAAAAATCCTTTAAGTCGCGACTAAACGTCGTTCCGCATCGGCGAGTTCGCCGCCGCACCGAGTGCAATCTCAATTTTCATTGGTCCACGGCTGGCGTTTTGAGAGTGAGGATTGCCAAAATGCACTTTTAAGCTGTAACCTCAGCACGTTTCAATGAAAAACATTTCGAAAACCAGTCGGTTGCACAACCTTCAATGAAATCGAAGACCGATGTAAATGTGAATGAGTTTTTGTTAGTAACCAGCTGTGGTGTGGTCGCAAATAGCATGGTTGCAAAAAAGTACGATTGGAAAAAGTATGGGTACAAAACTGAGGAAATGAAGTTCAGTCGCAATGGCATGCTTACATATATTATCCCTCGGGCTTCAACAACATCATCCAGTTATGACCAATGGAACTAAAAACGTTTTTGATAAATACAAACTCCGAAACGCATTATTGTTGTAACCCACACACAGCCGACGTGCTCTTGAAATATAAACGTGCATGTTTGAAGTAAAAGCAGCGTTCTTCGCGGTTTCGGTACAAAGGAAGTTTTGTTATTTTTTGAACGAGCGTTGTATGCTAAAACTTGATAGTAACAAATTTTTAATCAGGCTCTACTGGCGGTAAAAACATAAAAACTCGTTGACAGCGTTCCACGAGCAGAATTTGGCGCACGCGCTCAGCAGCTCATCACAAGGAAATTATCGCAGAACATTCTACCCCGCTCAGTTGAGAACAAAGGTTAAACTGAAAACAAATAAACAACAGACAACATAAGCACTAATGTTACGAGCGTTCTACGTGATCACGTCAGTGATAGGGAACAAGCCCACGGCGTTCGACTGGTCTTCTTTGACGTGTCGATCGCCGTAATCCATTGGTGCTGGTACCAGGTGATGCTGACTAACCCTCGGTGACGTATCGTGTGAAATGTCTTCACTCAGCAGAGTACCCCGGTCGTTGCTGCCCCAAACAACTTTGTTACTTGTGTCCTCGTGGGGGTGCCTGCTGATCGTCAGCGGAAATAGCGTGATCGCTGCTCAAATTTTGCGGTTCGAGACTAGAACCTCCGGACAGTGCAACGTCGCGCTGGTTTGCAGCACCGAATAACGGTGCAGGTGCTCGCTTCATTGGAGCAATGTTTCGTAACGGCACCGTCGTCTCTCTGCCAGTAGAAAGGCGAACACGAGCGTAGTTGTGTGTGGCATGCACCAGATCGACCTCTTCCACCAGTGGTTCGTACTTAGAAGAAAGTGCGTGCCGCCTCAAAAATACGGGACCTGGAGAACTGAACCAGGTAGGTACAGAAACCCCAAACGACGATCGCCGCTTGTGATTGAATAGTCACGTGTCAGTGCAGAGTAAAGTGCGAATGGAATGGAGTGCGTCAGGTAACATGCATTCCTACTGCGTAACGGCTAATTTACGGGATGCCAAAGTCAATCGAACAGCCGAACAAATAATTTCGTTATACCGTTCACACTGCCCATTGTCAGGTGCATTTATTAACCGACGTTTTGCTGCAAGCAACACCGTGACGGTGCAAATAAGACGTTAATGCATACGACATGAACGCAGTACCTCTATCAGAGTGGATGTAAGCGGGCATACCAAACAACGCAAACAAACCATTCAGACATGATATGACAGTTTTAGCATCAACGCTCGAGCAGGGGAAGGCGGAGAGGAAGCGTGAAAATTTGTCGATTGCAGTAAGCATGTATCGGTTTTTGGTCGAAGACGGCAATGGACCCTTAAAATCTAAAACCCTTAAAATCTAAACTTAATCGCTCAAACGTCTGGGTAGCTTTGACGAGTTGAGCAGCAGGGGATTTGTAAAAGTTTGAGCTCCGAACATACGCTACAATCGCCAACTGTTTGGCGAACGTCTTCAACAGAAAACGGTAAATTTTTCGCACGCACAAAGTGATGCAAACGTGTGATACCCGGGTGACACAGCGAGGTATGGATATCATGAAATGCAGTCCCATGCATGCTAGCGCAGTAAACTCTAGAAAGCGCATCTGGAGCAGAGTTAAGCTTTACAGATCGATAAACAATATCAAACTTATTCAGTTCCATGCGCCAACGCAAAACTTCGTCGTTTTTAATTTTCCCACGGTTCTCCCCACAGTCCATAAATGAAACTGACCGTTGGTCCGTCACAACTGTACAATGACGTCCAGTCAGAAAGTGCGCCCATTTCCGGACAGCTGCGGTGATGGCCAAGGCTTCCTTTTCAACGCTTGAATAGTGAAACTCACATTTGTTCAACATTCGCGAGAAAAAGGCTACCGGGCGATCCCCTTATTAGTTCAAGGTCGCTGAAATGGCGTTGTCCGACGCGTCGGTTTCCAATGTAAACGGAAGATCTTCGTCAATCACGCCAAGTTTGGCTGAAGAAAGATCTGTTTTTAACGTAGTTAAAGCATGCAATGCCTCATCATTCAGAGGGAATTTCTTCAGCACAACCAACGGTTTGATTTTTTCAGAA
>JGI24158J21664_10012354_pt1 | contig 11317 bp, 6 predicted proteins | sample Ectturendosymbi3_FD_21664 | JGI IMG/M metagenome (IMG submission 21664)
CGCGCAGCATGCTTATGGCAGTGGTCCTCAAACCCCGGGCCACGAAATTACAAAATGTATAATGGTGGTAACACCGCTTGCTTTCTGGGCATGTGATTAGTCAATTCTTCCCATAGAAACACTGCTGCAAGATTACTCCCGGGCCGCAGTAAAATTGTCAAGCATTGATCGGTCCGTGGTTACAAAAGTGTTGGGGACCACTGCCTTAGTGTATATCTTTCAAACACTTATTCTAGATATAAAATATTGTTTGGGACACCCATAGCGTTCTAAGTTATGTGTAGCTTGTGAAAAGCAGGACCGATCTTTTTGAACCTGCTTCAAACTTTTTGTGAATTAAAGATAAAAGGCGATTTAAAACTGCGGTGATTCCCTGAAAGATTGCATAGTTCGAAATAGCCATTTCCTGGCCTACAAAAGGTATCCGCTTTTTGTGTGCTACCCAAGAATTGTCGCAGAGAAGCTGGGGTGTTTAAACAAGTGAAGACTTTCTGGCGACCCTTATTTGACTGCCTCTTTCCAAACGCCTGGTTTGGATCCGCCACTGACCCTTGTCCCCGGAAATGACAAACGCAGCAGGTTACGACGCGTTGTTAGCAAGGTATATTGATCTGTGCATGCTAATGGAGACAGACAGGCAGTGGAAGGGGTGTTGAGCAAGGACGTGGTCACTGTAGGTGAATACCTCTAGACCTGGAAGCTAAGCACTACAAAAACGGTGTCGGCAGCCTTCCATCTTAACAACAAGGAAGCTAAGCGTGAGCTGAAAGTCAACCACAACAACGAAATCCTGCCCTTCTGTCCCGAGCTTTAATACCTCGGAGCAGGCCCGTAACCAGCTTGGAACACCAGGAGGGGCGAAGAGTTTTCTGAGAGGGGTCCAAAATTTTTGAACTGTGTCCAATAGTTTTAGACTACGTCCAACACATTTTTTCATGGGGGGCGAAAAATTGTCTAGGGGGGATTCTCCCCTCCTGCGCCGCCCCTGGTTACGGACCTGCCTCGGAGTAACGTTGGACAGGTCGCTCACGTATCGCCGACACCTTGAGTCACTTCGCAGGAAGCTGACATCACGCGTCGCATGCTTGAGATGGCTTGATGGCTCCGGCTGGAGTGCTGGAGCAACAACGTTGCGAACAACCACGTTAGCCCTGGTGCATTAAACTGCAGAGTACTGCGCTCCTGTGTGAGAACGCAGTGTTAACACCCGCCCCACTGCCCCCGCCATCAACGACGCTTTGGGAATTGTGACTGGATGCCTGCGTCCTACAGCAGCGGAAAACATTCCCATCTTCACAGGCATCCAACCTGCTGAGCTTCGCCGCAATGGCGCCACACTTTTTCTAGCACGTGGTGCCATGGAGTTTGGACAACTGCTCCACACAGCTCTCACCTGTTCACTGGGTGGCAATGCATGGCATCTCAAATCGAGACACCCGCCGCACAACAATTCATGCGTACATCTTACAACATCAACAGGTGTGCGGCGCTCTGGGTGGAACAACAATGGAATGCGGAGTGGTAAGAGAACAGTACACCTAGGAGATTCCGTACTTTCATCCATGACATTGGCACCCACCCTTTTGGATTGGACCTGCTAAGAACAGCGGGGGTCCGTCGGCACCGGTGTCGGACGTTTCCGCTCCTGCTGGTACAAAAGAGTTATGGCTCCTTCTGCAGCGTTTGAATGTGACGCAAAAGTCTTTCACTGTCCAATCCATCAATATCACCCTGGGGTGCATGGTCGGACGGTTCTGAATGATGAGACAATTGNATGGCTGCTCATCACCTGCTCTGAGAACAAGTGCGCCCAAGCAGTGGACTGAAAGAAATGTCTCAAACGATGAAGAANANATTACAGCGAGTTGTTCAATAGGTTTGTGGAGTTTTTGACCATTGGCATCACCCAGTTAGTTTAGAAGTTACTGTGAAATGAATTGTTTGACTGAAAGTTTTTTATAATTTTATTAATACCAGTTTTTGTTTGTTGCAGCCAACGTTCTTCATCAGGCAGCTTAGTTAAGTTGTCCTGATTTCTGAGCTTGTGTTATGGTTTCTTCATTTTAGTCGTGAGTTTGCTTGCTTTCTATCCTCATAATTTATCCTTTCAAGGTGTCACCAGTAAGCTTTGCTTGCAAATTCCAGGACTGAGTAATTTTACGTGAAATCGATTTTCCTATTAGAAATTTCCCCATAGATTCTTTGCTTACACCCATTGTGGAGAGTATGTACATGAATATAGATATTGCAAGTTTGAATGATCGCAAAATAAAGAAAACAGAGCAAAATCGGATGATTCCTCGCAAGCATACAGAACACCTAACGCTTTTAAAACCGTTTAATGCCAGCAGAAGCCACGATTGCTGCGCATGAAGTTATGATCGGCCATAACTCGCTTCAGGGAAAAATACATGTTTGCATTTTTCTCAAAACTTTCGATCGCAAAAGTAACTCTTTCAAAAACTCATCAGATAGCTTGTCTTTCCGAATTCGAGGATGTTTTCACTGACCCTCTAGCGCAATCCATTAGCGAGTTATGGCCGATCATAACTTCAAAAGCCACGACCGTGACTTCTACTGCCGTTAGGTCAAAAAGACATTTTACACTGGTAAGAAGTAAGAGAGCAAAGTACAAACAAATAACATTTCCTAGAGCAGGGATTCTCAAGGTTTGTTCTCCTGTTTACCCCTTTCCAGGTCCCTAACATACAATTAACCCCCTGTTTTTTGTTTACTCACTAGCGCTGTAGAAAAACAACAAAGTATTGTAACCTCCGCATCATTAATACCCACACGATAGGTAAAAATTTCCCCCAAGGGGTAAATCTGCCCCCGGTTGAGAACCACTATGCTAGAGTATCAGTTTAAAGAATAACAATTCCCTTTTTGTTCCAACAGAAGGTGTGGAACGAAGCAAGTGGCGACCACTTTTCCCAAGTATTGGAAGGAATGTGGAAATCCCAAGTTTGCGTGGGAACACATGGACGACTTCCGAACGTAAGAACATTAACAAGAACTTGAAACTTTCTACATAATTTTCAATCTTTTTGAGAAGAAAGCATACGTGATGAACCTTATCTGTGATTTGGTGTGGAAAGTAGGAGAAACAGAGATGGTGAATGAAAATATCGGGAAGAAAGAAAAACACAAGTAGTAAAAAGAAAAGACACAAAGACAGAGGGAGATAAGCCAAAAAGCAAAATACCATTATCAAAATACAGATTAAACTTTTTGCATCGGGTTTTGCGTCAAAAGTTTAAAAATTGAAAAACCACAAGAAATCAGGATGGGATTGAGGGTGGTGTAACAAATAACCAATACACTCAGTTACTTCAATTAAACAAAAAGTAGTGTTTGGCAATAATCAGGTTTAGCTTTTAAGGTTGTTTTGATAGCGCTCAGAGTTCATAGAAAGATATATCCTTTGCTGTTGTCGAATCGCGTTTGGAACAGCTTCCGCTTACGCATTTATTTTAACAAGGACTTGTGTCTTTTGATTTACCTAAAACTTTAAGTGAAACCCTGACTCACAAAATTTTATTTCCAAATATTGTGTTTTAATTTTTCGTAGATCGTCAAAATAAAGCATTTTGTATTTATTATGCCAAATTGTATCATTATTTTTGTCGCAGTTTTAAACGTGCTGGCAAACGTTTGGTGAAATCAAGGGCGTACGCAAGGGGGTGGGGTTAAACCCCCATCACGTTTGATATGTTATAAAAATTTTGTTACCTGCGCAAATCAGATTAATTGTTTTCGCATACTTTTTGACTTTTGGCTTGTTAATTTGTCGACTTAATGCAAATACCACGGAATGAATTTGCATGCAATATTCAAGGAACAGTGTAAATGGGTCATTAAGTAATACTTTCCTGTTTTTGTGTAAATCTGAGTTATCGCCTGCATCCAGGAACCACCTTGCCACTTTTTGCAGACCTTTCGACCACTACGCATGTTTAAGATTGTGTTCCGCGCTAGTTCACTTTATCCGAAACATTTGTCTTTATTTTGTCTGCTGTGGCTGATCAGAGCATACTCTGACTGCATTGGCTACATCACCAATTTCTGTAGCATGATAGAACTGNTGCACGAGGTCAAAACCAGCAGTTGTTAACATAGAAGCATTCNGGATATNGCCTGGCTTGGTATGAAACAACTCATAGTCCTCTTCATATACTACATACAACAAACCGCCAAACATTCAAATTCCACCGTGCCCTTTTCAGCTCCCAGAAACCGTGACAAAAAAATCGAAAAAACCACCCTCTCATACGGCTTGGCAGCACCGTGCTTGAACCTGTTGTTAGATCATTAGATAAAAAATGCTGAGACAAACGAAACAAGGATTTTTACTGGAAGGGTGCATTTTCAAAAAACTTGAATCTTGTCGTGCATAAATTATAAAGAACGTTTTTTACGAGAGAAGCATTTGCATTCTTGAGTATCCCGGAAACTGATCCCATAATCAATTCATCAAAAAATTTGTGGAATATCGTCAAAAATTAAACCTTAAAAACGGTTATACCATCCTAACCAAGCTTAGGCAAAACCAGGGGCAAGGCTCCCCGAAATTTCTAACATATCTTTTTATTATGTGCTTTGTATTGGAGCAATTATGAACATGTGGTACCGCATTGAATAAATTGTTCTGGACTACCAACAAATACTATTAAAATAGATTTCGAAACGAGTTAAAGACTTGGTAATATTTTGCGATAAAAACCACTTTTGCTCAAATCAAATTGCAATAAAACAGAAAAAAAAACTTTGCCTGTTTTCGCAGGATGCTAATTAATTTAAAATACATTGCAGTTTCAAACAAAGAAAACGAATGCTAAATGCAGATCCTGTTTGACAAGTGACAACACACCGAAAGACGGTAACGGCAAACACTTGTGTCTGCTAGGTATACTATGGATATAGAGCACCGCAAGTGGCGCAACAATATACAGCGACAAGCAAGAGCTGCGTTAACTCTGTCGAAGAGCTGACTAAGGAGACCGATGCTGATTCCTGAAATCCACCAACATCTACATCAACAGCGGAGAGGCTCAACATCATTTACATCTTGGTTTCATTTCGTTTATGGTTATTTAAGTGCATACCTTGTTACTGGGTGTGCGCTATTTGTGACGTCAGTATGACGTAAAATCCACGTTTCGAATCCAACGTTTGCGCGAAGTTTTTTGACATAATTCATATCATTATACACGCACTCTGATCTCCTTACTCATTGTTGTATAACTTCATATGTCATTGGATTGAATTAAACTATCAGCGCTCCAACATAACATGCGGATGCAAGATATACTCAACGCTACGACCAAGCCATCATGACTACAAAAATATCAGACTGCACGTTGAAACCAAGGAGTAAAAACCACTCAGATCAACAACAGCGCAGTTTACAACTGCAGAAACTGTCTACACGAACGTGTCTTTGAATACGAGCTGTGAGCCCATAAGGTGTGCGCCTCGAATAGAGCAATTATTTTGACGCATTTGAAAACTTTCCTCGTAAAATTTGTCGAAAACGCGTTGTAACAATTCTGGTTTGTTAAATATTTCGGTTAAGATATGAATTTCTCATAGATCCCAGATGTGGAAATCATTTCTAATCGTGCCAGCGGTGTTGCAGCACCGTAACCGAAAACCCACTTTTGCAAAAGCAAAACACGGCGCTCGAAAAATTTGCATAAATTACACCTTGCAAGTTTTGTCATGAAATTTTTCTTCAACCTGTTTCATTGTGCACACGTTTTAAGCGTTATTCAGCTTTTGCAAGTCGGACCTGAATCAATTTGACACAAGCGACTACGTCTACCATCATATTTTTCGAAAACGCGTTGCAACAAGCTTGGTTTGCAAAATGTTTTGGTGTAAGGTGGACTCACCCGTAGATCCGAGATTTGGAAATCATTTCTAATCATGAAAAAGCTGTTGCAACACCACAATCGAAAATCCAAAATGGCAAAAGCAAAAAATGGTAGTAAAAAAATTATGCAGATGCGGCTTGCAAGTTTTGCGTGCAGAGAAACCAATCCCATTTTGTAAAAAGTTTGGCGGAATTCAGCTTTGCATATCGGACCAGCATCATATTGACACATTTCAAAATAAGGGTGAGCACGGTGTTCAGCACTTTAATCCTTTGACACAACATTAGACATACAGTGCACTTAGTCACGAGCGTAATTTCTTTTCACTTGCTCTCCCAAAAGTTCTAGGACGTTTTTAATCGGAGGGCACACCAGAGAATGCATCTCGTTATACAACGAATTGTCACATATTTTTTATGTAAACTCTCGCAATTGTTTGTTTCAGAGAGGTTTGACTTTGTTTCTGTTGCGCCGTCATCTGTCATGACATTACATGTGCCAACGACGAAATTGTGGCCGGCGCCAGTCAGGGGCCGCCAGTGACATAAAATTTAGCCTAGACATGCACTTGCTGTGAAAAAGTCACAATCTGGATAAACGCAAAAATATGGAAATTATTAAAAAACCTGAAAAATATTGACTTTTTGGCAATACAGTATTACCATAACCCGAAAATATGAAAACTACCAAAAATATTGGAAAGCTCGAAGAAACATTGAAAATATGGAAAAAATTAAAACGCGGAAATATATCAACAGCATGAAACAATACCAAAAATGAGAAACAAATTGAAAATATTACCACAACGCCAAAATATGGAAAATATGGGTTGGGGGACCTTTGTTGCTCTTATTGCTCCAGCTACTCACCGAAACAGTAAACTCCCGTAAAAAAAGATCCTGAGCTCCATTTTTACAACTGGCAGTACACGTAAAACTTTCTACAAAGTTCTTAACTCTCCAATGTCAATCTAGAGGTTATACTGAACGCAATGGTGGCAAGGTGTATTTTTCCATCAAAAATTTTAGGAATTCCGTCGAACTGTTGATAAAAATTCCTTCTCATTAAAAAAAGTATTTTGTTGTGGGTGCATGAATTGGAGTTCACTGATGTTGGCGTGCAATGATCTTTTATCACTTTGCCAAGGCAATGAGCTTTTTACAGATCATTTTACGGACTGCAATGACACTATACAACGTCGGGCTTTGTCCATTCATATAACTTGTGAAGCGATAAAGATAGAGAGCGGTTCGATGTCAGCAGCGACGAAGCAATAAATACCCAAGAAGACGAGAATCACTTTTAACAATTAATCAACGACAAGATTGTGCAATCGCACAAAGCAACTTAAACAGCATTTACAAAATCAATCTCACTACCCTGCCTCAATTCTCAAAACACTTTGAGGACCACAAAACCACAATTTTGGCTCCGAGTTTGTCCATTCATATCTTGCCGACCAATAGAGCTAGAGAGCTGTTCAAATCCTCTATAGAAGCAGAAAATCTCCAAGCTTCAATTAAAAAATCCGAGGACTTTTGGACCTGGACTTTTTTTGATGTGGTGTAACGACCTGGGGGAGGTCAAGAGATTTTTGGATGACATCATCAGGGCCTGACGAAAACGTTCAAGTGGCAATTTACCCGTTTGTTCTTTTAAAATATATTAAGCGAAAATCCGCATCTTTAGAGCTCTTGATTGGCCATATAGCGTTAATGGTTGGCGCGTTATGGCCCAATAACGATAATTAATTAACTATTTCCCTATCGATTTTCAATATCCCCTAGTGATTTCTTGACAATGCATATAAACTTGGAAGTCATCATTNCTAGATNACGATGGTGTAAAGCANCAATGTCCTACCCGCGGGCCGCATGTGGCTCAGTCGAAGGTTTTGTGCTGACCAGTTTAGGTTTNTGCCGTAGTAAATGTATCCTACATACTCACAANGTGTCCGTATTTTGATAGTCTTGAATTTGATGTTGATGCAGGTGGTCCTCATTGCTACTTTATCACGTCTGTTACCACTGCAGTTAGGATTCGAACGCTTTAAGTACATTAGCTCAAGCTAAATTTATCTTGCTAAGATCAAAGCAAGCCATTCACTTTGCGGCCCTCATTAATACGTCATCATGTGGCCCTGGTTAAGATAATGACATAATTTTTGGTCCAGTAAGCCATTTCGGTTGGACACAAGCTGGTGTAAAGTCTGCTTCTCAGAATTGCGAATACTTTATTGAAGATGAAATATTGAGTCACAAGCCGAAGGGTTTTGAAAAAATTATATATTCAGTGCAAAAAAACTCATGTTATCCACTCAGACTTACTAAACCTAAATTCAAACAGTGTTGGGTATTGCATATTTATATCAACAGTCGAACTTCCAAGATCCTGAATTTACTGGGCTATAAAGAAACCAACGTTAGACAAGTTGCTGACGTAATGCCAAAAAGCAGGTGGGAAGTCACAAAAGCATCATTAAACGTCAACAGTAATGCAAATATCCCATCAAGAGATGATGTAAATTGGGACAGATGGTTGAAAATCTGCCCGAACTCAACATTTGCTTAGCAATTGTGAAGGTTTCCTAAGATCCAAATGAGTTTTGTAAATCAACAAGTTATACTTCACAAATGTAAACGCAATCTGAAGCCAACGCACGCTAAAACTCTCACAAGTGGAGTTGCAGAGGCTCGAGGTTCCTTCCAACCCATTTATGTAAACATGTAAAAGTGCTGTTTAAGTGAAGATAGGAATTCCACCCGCAGTATTGACAGAGAAGAAGAAGGCAAGAAAAATTGAAGTCTACGCGAAGGACAAACTGTTTCGAAATGCGCGAAAAGACATAATCAGTTGTGTCTAAGACTCTAAAGAAAAAATCAAGTTCTTTAGTTTATTTTCATAAGCGTGCGTTGAATTCGCGAGAAAAAAAGATTGAACATAGATGCAATGCATTTTGGGGTTTTTAATTGATTCAACTGGCCGAAACCCAAACATTACAAAAAGTNAGTTTTTCGAAAGTCACATATAGATATGTATATTTTAGTTAAAANNAGTTGTGAATATGCTATACAAGAAAATCTTTGGTGCAGTGGCGGTTCTAAGGGGGGCCTGGTAGGGCCATGGCNCCCCAGATTTTTGGCTGCCCCTCTGCTTGGCCCCTCTAGTTTTGTGCTTAATTTNACGTTCAAGTTCATTTGATTGACATATACAGCAGATCACCTTCAGCCTGCAGCAAAATTTTAAACGATTTGAAAGCCTATGTTGGGTTTGATAGGGTTAATCACAGCAAATCAATCTTCATTACCACGCATGCAGGATGTACATTTATGTTGACCCCCTACTTTTCCCCTTGGCCGCGCAGTGAGCTCCCCCCAAGTTTTTTTCATTCTAGAATCGCCACTGCTTTGGTGTCTCAGATATAGAGTTAAGACGTAATTTATCACAGCCTTGTGTGAAGCACTTACGACCAAACGTCTGACAACAAACTTCCTGGACATGCGTATCCCCGGGAGCCAAGGGTGCCATGCCCCCCACATTTCTAGCATAACTTGACGTTTTGTTCTTTGAGATGCGGTGTCCTAAAGAAAATATTTTTGCTCGCTTAAAGCTAAAATATTTCCTCCCAAAAGAGATTGGGTTCTGGCTAGGTTACTGGCCAGGACCTGAGCAAGCCATTCCAGCGCCGAATTTTTTGGCAAGATCCACTTTCAGCGTCCCGTCACAGCTTCAAAGAAGTGTTGGCTTATGATGATGCCATCCTGCTCAATAAACTGTGACACGACCTTTGAAAAATTACCTACAGACTGCACTGGTTCCATGACTACTGAGACCATTTCATTTGAGACCATTCATTTGAGACCACGTTCATTTCAGATCTATTCATTTGAGACCAATTCATTTCAGATCTATTCATTTGAGACCAATTCATTTGAGATCACGATCATTTGAGAACACGTTCTTTTGAGTCTTGTTAATTTGAGACCTGTTCATTTGAGACCACATCCATTTGAGACTTTTCATTTGAGACCACATGAAATGAACGTGGTCTCAGTTGAAGTGGTCTGAAATGAATGGCGTCAAATGAATTGGTCTCAATTGTCTGCACACCGACTGTACTTGGCAAACGTAAACAAGAACATTCTCTCGGCACATCCTAAAATTGCCGGTGCGTCCCCAGCACCTGAGCCGTATCAGCCGCACTCCATGCTCCCCAATTGGGAGGGGGAAAAATTCAGCTGTCACAGGGGCCCAAAATTCAGTCCCGTCACTACTTATCCCCCGCAAAGGTTCGACACCCCAAATGGAATATGAAGCACCAGAACTCAGTGAAGTTGGATGGTCCTTTGAAAGAAAGGTGCTTATACATTACAGTTACTTTAGGCCCCTTTGAAAGTAAGGTACATACACATTACAACTGTTGTTGGGAGCCCCTTTGAAAGCAAAGTAACCTAGTTACACATTGCAGTTACTGTTTGGGGGCCCCTTTGAAAGCTAGGTAGGCCACTTTACACATTACAAATGCTATTGGGACCCCTTTGAAAGCGTAGTGAGCCTACTCACACATTACATTTGCTATTGCGGGCCGTTTTGAAAGCAGAGTACAGTACTGCACTTGCATAATGCAATTGTTGTTAGGTGCCCTTTCCAAGCAGAGTACCTGCACGTTACAGTTGCTGTTGGGGGCCCATTTCCAAGCAGAGTAGCCTACTTACACTTTGTAGTTGCTCTTGATGGCCTTTTTGACAGGGGCGAATACAAGAGGGGCGATCGTCCCACGTAAAACCTACGAAGGTAACTTTATTCACCAAAAATTTGTTTAATTCTAAAAACAACATTCGCTACATAGAGGTCGTCCATAAATGATGTCACACCCTACTGGGGGGAGGGGGTCACCAGATTTGTGACAAGGGGGAGGGGGTAGGCAGTAGTTTTGTGACGTCACACGAGTCGTTTTGATATGCATGCTACACGCAGACATACCAGAAAGGAAAGGTGTGGAGGCTAGAATGTTTCTATTCCATTTACAATAGTTTTCCATTGCAACCAATGAGGAAATTTTTGTTGATATTGCTAATGGATTAATTGTTTTTCCTGTATATTTCCGATAGTCAGTCAATCTTTGTTGGATTTAGAGTTAATGGCTAACTATATTGTTGTACTGTCAACGTAGCCAAAGCTCATTCGATAAAATTTATTGAATCCCAACTACATCTACTGGACCAAAAAGTTTTAGATTTCGACGACCGATTCTGTGCATGATTTTTTTAGCTGTTTGGCAAGCATTCCACAGTTTTATTCTCAATTTCTGGCAAATCACTATACGCTAGCTCTGGAATACCTGAAGTGAAAAGCGGGCTTCATATTTCCTTCCATCTCTATCTGGAGGTGCATTATTAAATTAAGCTTTCCACTCATCATGAAAACTTCAGAATCATTTC
>JGI24158J21664_10012355_pt1 | contig 11317 bp, 3 predicted proteins | sample Ectturendosymbi3_FD_21664 | JGI IMG/M metagenome (IMG submission 21664)
GCAATGGCGGTACATTACTAGGAAAGGTATCGTGAGTTTTTTTATTGATCGCATGCTGCGTAACGGATTTATCCAACGGAAAATGGCGGCAGGTCGAAGCCTGAAAAATGCGTTTTGTCGGCATAGTCGCGGTGAACGCTCTTGCCCGAGGAATGCTACCGCGAGTCACTCAATGGCCGTGGATCGACCACCCAACCTTCCAATTGGGAGGCGGACACTCTGCCACTGAGCTAGTCGCTGACGAGATCCCAGAGGTTTACAGTATCATGNGTCATAGGCAAACCATTTCTAGCTGTCTCTACGTTCGTTTAAAAGGAANTTGTTCACTCGCTGGCCGAGCACTTGCAAACACCGGTTACTAAANTAAATAACTCAATGTTGATTATTTGAAAAATCCCAAANAGCATCGCGGGCCGCATAAAATGCCTTCGCATGCCTTATGTGGTCCACGGACCGCGTGTTTGAGACCCTGGATTAGAAGGTGNGGCCCTCCGCTAAACGCGGCCTTCTCAAAGTGGCCCCCGAACCAAATTTAATTGCACAGCCTTACNCCTTAATCAAACCGCGCTTAGGCTATGCATGCTTATTTTCACACAGTATAAACCTGCGAGACTTGGAACTTGGAATACGTCGATGTAGTCTTGTGGGAATACATCTTAATCGTTAAGGTTCNGTTCTGGTTTNTGAATGAGTTCCCAGATGTTTGCAGCTCCTGACGAGATCCCCAACGTTTGCAGCTTTTGTTTCGAAGTGACGCTGGCGATTGTTGCTCAGTAAAATTAAGTCATAATATGTGGTTTCCTTAAAAGACCATGGCAAAGCTACTTTGAGAAGTTCCCGGTTTTGGAAATGTGCAGATAGCCTGTTGTGTTATCATAATATGCCTGGCTATTGCTGCCAAAGAAGCGCATTTTTGTGACTCGTGCCGTAATACGGGGCATTTTCTTTGTGTTGTAGAAGGGTAAAGCGTTTTGTAAACGTCAATTTGCATTGTATCGTCTACAACCTGAAAAGTATAAGCAAAACGTTGACGTTGTCCCCCCCTGAAAAGATTTCTGCCGACGCCCATGTTGCACACTGTTCTTATTTACGCCTTCAATGACCACGTAAACGTTCTTAGCTTTTGATGAAATAACTGAATAATGGTTTGTACGTTATTGAGCTGTACAGAAAATATTTGTTGAGATAATGGTTTTAAGGGCTTTTGATGTTAGCGCCAATACAGCACACAGGAAACGTAAACATGAAATGAAAAAGTTCAACATTCACTTTCTTAACCTGTGAAACTTTTTCATAAACCAGCCTTGGTAGTAGGTTTTATTTGTATGAAAAGCAAAAAGTTAGAAACGCAGAACGTGCCAAGATTTCGAATTTTCGAAACAATGTATGCTTTATCTCTTGGCATCAGTAAACAACCTTTATAATCCTGGTTAATTAACGACCAATTTTCGGAGTTAAAATTCCTACCACGTAAAATCTCCGTATCAAAATATCAGCGTTATGCATTACTATGTTTGTCAGCGATGTTAACTGCTTCCAAACACCATAGGGTTATTCCCTAACGGTTTTTGCGATTAACCTAATTGCGTTTCAAGTCTTCAAATTATTTCAGTGACTGGCTCACGCAGCAGCCCATTCTACTGCATCTCACTATCATTATCGTAGCGAAATTAAAAAGCTCCAATTCCAAGTTATTCTCAAGGACCCCATGGCTTAAGTGTTGCCATTTCAGCTGTTTTGCTACTAGATCTAGCGGGTTTTTCTCACTGTTAGCTGGAAATTTTTCAATCTAGCAGCTATCTGATTTACTAACAGGATTTTGAAAAACGTTTAGCAGGTTTAGCAGGTAACAAATTTCTATTTGTTCCAACAATTTTTAGAGATGAAAACTTTTACCCCTTTTTCATCAAAAAATTCTTTACCGTCTTTCTGACGCTTTGTATTGGGCAACACAAAGACCACCACGCACAACTAGCTGCCTTTAATCATTTGGACGCATAAATCAGTGATTACTACAGTATAAGAAGTAATTATATTATAAGAAGTAATCATTGCATAAATCTACCATTGACATTATCACTGGAGTTTCTATTATGACGCACAAGAACATAATTGCATAATAATAAGCAACTGGGTGGCTTGGTGAAGCCTAAATGATTTGCTTCTGTGTTTGGTGAGCGCATTGGGTTTAAAAGACTACAGTGGCAGAATATATCTTTATCCCACGACACATATGATTTTTCTAGGTGGTTAAGTTACGCCAGGAAGTCGAAGGCCTAATGTCTGGAAGGTTGATGGTGAGTGCAAGACCAAAAATTAATACAAACCTTTACAAGTTTATTTTAAACACCTCAAAAATAGCAGTTTTTTTAGCAGAATTTAACTATTTTTAGCAGATTTTAGCTGAAAATTTGTGACATGGTCTTTAGCAGAATCCAGCAGTTTTTCGTGACACGATTTAGCAGGTTTAGGTGACAACCATCTGGCAACACTGCATGGCTTAATGATAAAATTGTTACCTTAGCTATTCACACTATGCTGCGAAAGTTTGCAACACTTTGCATGTTCATTGGTTGCTATAGGCATGAACTTGCGTAACAACAAGTGAAAGAAACATGTACAAAACCCAAGGAGAGTTTTCTCATTTTTCTTAAAACAAAAAAATCATAACGGACCGAGGCAAGATACTTTTCTACTGTTTTTTCTTGTTTTCATCAAGGTGAAAACTAATTCTGTATGTTGGGCGAAAAGTTANTGCTGTCTCGGANATTTCTAGTGTAGTGCAGGCAGGTTACCATTGCTCCAACCTTATGTTTAAAAAGACCAGTCGTNTTCAAAGTTAGTGCGGCCTTGAGAATCGCGTACCCATGAGTGTGTATTGTGCTCAGTGGCATATTCAGAGTGGGCAAGGGAGTGAAATTCCCCTAGCACTGAATTTTCAGGGGCGCCGAGAAGCCAATGACATCTCTTGCAAGAGTCGTTTCCTGACTCCCATAGCAAGAGAGTTGCTGGAGTTGTCGAATTGAACGTGGAAACTTGGTAAATAGTCGAGATGGCATAACTTTTTGAGTTATATGGTCGTTCAAAAAGTGGATGTACCTTTTCTTTTACTTGCTTCTCACTTCATTTTTAGGGAAAGATACCTCGATGCTCCATGGCATATGGTCTATAGTTTGCACTTGGGGGCGCTAAAGGCGTGTTTTGTCCCGAGGACAACTGGCCTGTTACATCACCAATTGTGCGGCCTTCAAACTACTTTCTCAAAACTAGATTTTTGGCAGGAATGCTGTTTTTCTTTCAGGAAAGTGACGTGCTTCATTAAATTTTCAATAAACAGTTTTTTTCTGGCGCCGCCATTACCACGCTACATCGAGAAATCTTCTTTTATCAACTGCGCTCATGCTTTTATAGTTTGGTAAAATAGGACAGTGCCTGTTGTTTGGCCACAACGACAACTTGTTTGAATCGGGAAAAGCGATATGTCGACAGCAAGTGCATTCGTCTCATTGAAGCAATATCCGCGTTAATGTGTTACTTTTCTTCATACTCAATAAGCCAGTGGTTTCCAACCTTTTTTGTACCGCGACCCATTATAGCAACCCACTATAACCCAATGACCCCCATCTAAAACTCGAACAAAGCAAATGCAATGCAGCAGTGTACATAAAAAATCCACTCGCGACTCCTACCAAAATGGTTCACGACCCCTTTGGGGTTGCGACCCACGTTGAAAACCACTACAATGCCGTTGCTTTCGCTTGTAGCCATAGGTTTCATCTACTTCTTGCTACTTTCATTTTTTTCACTATTTTTGTAGTTGTCCAAAGAGCATAGGGAATATAAATGAGTATCAAAACTTTGATGAACTATAACTTTCGACCAAGCACATCAAGCCAAAGATTCCGCCGAGTCTCAGCATTTAACAACCACTGCCCTGTATCGATGAGCAACGTGCAAGGAGATTCTGCTATTAAACTTTTCAGTAGTTGTTATGGTTGTTCGTTTATGTATTACTGCAACGGCAACTGCCTGAATTTCGTTTCTTAGGAGGATAAAGTTTCAAATAAAACTATATTGGCGATCAACCCAAGCTATATGTATTTACAAAATTGTAGACGGTTCAGCAGCAAATACAAGCCTGATACGCGTCGAAGCATCGACCAACGTTTTTGTGGTGAACAATAAAGATATGGAGAGCTTGCGCTTTGCCAGTAAAATCTTCTTAAAAGTCACTATTTTGTCAGGTGCTGAGAGGAACAACTTTTGTTTTCATCTATTGATTTTAATCTTCAGGTTTATCTTAACTTGTCTGNTTCGCTTGCCGGTTTCATCGCAGGCTTCTTGAACTCAGCAAACGCATAAACGTTAGATGACGTTCGATGCAATTTCTTTGACATGTTAGNTGCCAGATACAAATCACTTCCTCCCCAAGGTGTCGCCAAAAGCTGTTCGTAATTTTGTTACATCGCCTTTTATGTTTGCCGCTGCGGTTTATCTCGAATAAGTATCTCGTACTGTCTGCACTTTGTCGAGTATTGCTTGAGGATATTTTTCTCAGCCGATCAGGTGTAAGAAAAATAATGTGTAGCATTAAAGATACAGAAAAGCTCGCGAAACTGGCCGTTTGTTTGCTTAAAACGATGTCGCTGACAATCGCAGAAGTTTGCGACTGTCAAAAGCATGGAAAGTACAAAATACATTATTCAATGCTGACATTGTGATGGCGGAAGCTTTTATTATTTGGCAAAATGTATAATACACTGGATCATCATGGATCTATTTTGCACTTCAGCGCACAGTATTTTTCATAGATATTCTGAACGCTGTGAAGTTGCACCGCAAAAAGACCGCAAAGTACAAGAGACACATTCTGTAGTAATTCTACATGCAACTCTGCTATTCCACTCTCTCTATTTCAAGAAAGAAATAATTGTCGCTTGAAGTATCGCAGACCTACAAACTGTTATCCTGAAAAATCGTCGCACTGGAGTTAGACTACTGAAAATCATAAGCGCAGACTTGGTGCTCACAAAGCATCCAAGATGGCAAATTACTTCTTGATAGAATCGATTCATCAAGAGACAAGAACGACGTGACCAANTAGCTTTCGCACGAATTCAAAGGTTCTTCAACCTCGGAATGTATGACTCAAACGATGTAATGAGATAAAAGAAAATCCTATAACTTGCACGCCAGCACGAAGAATACTTGCGATTGAAGCTGACTGACAATCATTGCTATTAATTCTAGTATGTTCGATTTTGAGGTACATGGAAGATACATTGCAGCTATACAACTGGATCATCTTCTTCAATTGTTATGCTTTGATTACAAAATCAGAACAACTTTATTTCCTTGCGTAAATAGCTTATCTCGAACTCAAGTGTGTATTTCAAGAAAAACTTAATGCATGTTCGAAAACAACAGTTTGAAGTAAATCTGAAACACTTTCATCGCGCTATCTTAACATCTTCGACACAAAGTTTGTTACAAAGATGCATTCTCATGTAATGCATCCACCAACGATAATGACATCTTACCTAAGCCATTTCAAATAAAATCGTAAAAAATCAGAGTTTGTTTTGCGGCAAAGTTGCTGTTAAGTGTGAGCTAGAAGGAACATACATCTTTAACGCTCTCATCATGCTGCAAACTGTCGCTTGCTTCCTGCTCATGCAAAACCTGCCGCGAACAGTCTACTCTTTCGTGAATAAATAAGCACGCTTTTATTGTCACTTGCGCTGAAATTTGGCTGCACGAGTCCTTGTAACATACGTATACCCCATTTTCTTGCTATGCCTTGCGGGCTTTGCTGTATGTTTATACGAAATCTTATCAACCGATAATCCACGCAAAGCTAGATTCGTGCTACCAGGTCAGACTGATGCTGAACTCATGGCATTTTACAAGTGATAAGATCATTACGACAGATTGTTATGACCTTTTCAGTAAAATAAATGAAACATATTTTGTAATCATATTCAGATAAATCTTTTAAGCTCCCTAAATGTTTTTCGTTGTTTTTAACGTAGCATAAAACTTAGCCGTTAGACACGGTTGTGAAGCTCTTGAGACAAATCAGCTGTCACGTGAAGGCGGAACCTCTATCCTGCCATGGCTGTAAATTGTCCCCGTCAGGCTGTCACCTTTTCCGGGCGAAAATTTCCGGATAAAATCGGAATTGGGGGCATTTCGCCAAAATGAAGGATGCAACCAAACACAAAAATGAGAGTCTCAGCACATGGTCATAAAATCTACTGTACCTTCGCAAACAAAAACGGTGAACGTCGCTATAATCTGTCTGTGTCGTAACGCGAAATCGCGTGCTTGGCGAGCCTGTCTGACACCATTTTAACGTGGCCCACTTGCATTTTTACTTCGAATTGCAACACCTATAGTGCGTCTCCCGGTTCGGTGTCTTTCGGANATACAATGCTGTTTTGCAAGTGAATCATATNAAATTTCCTAACTGGAATCCCCAAAACTGGTTGATTGACATTTCACATTTCGTGTCTCGCATACGACCNTTTAAACTAAAATGCTGCCGAATAGTTCGAAACTAGTTGCTTCACAAAACAAGTAAAATAGCAAAGAAGCCCCNCAAAGTACGTAAACTCGAGTTTTTTGTGTGCAAACCTATACACAGTATTTATCTATTTTCCTAATAACATGGCCTTTTCAGTGTAAATGAGCACTTCATTCGAGCTGACAGTTTTACAGGCATTGTGCTATCTACAGGAGATAGAAGAAAAAACGAGTTAAACACATGTAGCAAAGCATTGCCAACGTTTTCTGGCAAACATTTATTACTAGTGAAGCTCCTGGTTGCTCCTATTCATCGATTTTCGTGACATGTAAGCCAAGGACTTAACATCACCTCACTGTTTAGTGCATGTTCTTATGTTGCCCTTGTGTATTTACACTCTGATGCATAAGTACGCTGTAAGTCAGCCAAGTTACGATTACAGTCGAACGCGCTGTGGTAGACATTCAATGAGCAGCATAGAACAGCTGAAATCAGAAGCGGCTTTATCGGCACATCAGCTGCTGAGCCGAGCCACAGGAAACTTTTGTTCGAAAAAAGGTTGACGTCCAATAAAAACAGCTTAAAACGATGAATAAAATCACGATAGATTGGACACCTGGACCCGGTGGAATATTCTCGAAGGGCATAACCGCTACAGTATACTCGAATTTCGTGAGATAAACTTTGAGGAAGAATGTCTCGGAAACTCCTTGAACCAGCACTGAACACCACAACAAAACGAATTACTTTCAAATCGTAAGTACGCCGTCAGTTTGCTATTTTTCTGTTCATAGGCTTGGTTAAAAAAACTGTAAACCATACACATGTTTCTTAAAATTTCTTTTTTTTCTCATCAAAACAAATGTGATGCCGTGATTTTCACTCCAGTGTAACTTTTCTGTAGAAATTTTTACCGAGCATTTCTAGCACTGTATTTTGAAAACTGGACATAGTCTGTTGCCGGGATATTATCTCTGCGCAACCACTGATTATTGGTAAGCAGGTGTCTTTTGAACAAAATATTCCGAGTAAGAAAATTGCTGTTACGAGGCAGCAAGTTTTTAGTGTTTCGATCTTTAGGATGGACATATCATTTTATTCATGTTACAAGATTTAATTAGGCAGTTCTATAGACTACTTTACTGCAGGTCATGTTCTAGGCGAAAGATTCCACTTCGGGTAGCACAAAGCAGTTACGTCATTGCAAGGTCTCGTTCATCTGCAAAACAAAGTCTGTTTTGGAAATAAAAATTTGCATAACGCAGCAATGTCATTTTCTATTAAGAAGGATATGTCAGTCTTGTTAAAGAGACGTGTTACATTTGCTTGCACTGCAATTGAAACGCGCTCACAAGATCTGTTCTCCCTGCAGTCGTCGCAGACGTCGTAGAAAGGTTTGTTGATCGTTCGCAGATAGTTTGTTTTCAACGCACGCATCTGGCAGAACCACGTTTGTAAATTGTTTTGATTTTCGGGATAGAGTGCTAGTGGGTTGGATACCTTGCCCATTTCACAGCTCTTTTGATCTGAGATGTACTTTTAATAATGTTGACTTTTATTAGCTAGATTTTTAAAAAAGAAGTTGACTGCCTCTTTTCTCATGTCTAAGATTTTTAAGAAAAATACCGTTTAGGCAAAAAGTTGATTGAAAAAATATTTTTAAACGTGTAAATATTGATAAGATTCTTTAATGAATAAAAAACTTTTGATATGATTTAGCAATTTAGGTGAACAACTTTTGTGCTACTGCTAGCCGGCATTAATAAACATACCTTCACAATCTGTTAATGAACTGTGTTTCAGGAAGCAGCGATGCGGTTTATGCGTGTTTTATGTGTGTTGTATCGGTTTTGGAGAAATATGTTCGTGCTCTGATGAAAACAGTTACTTCATTGCCGTGATCTAAACAAGGTCATCTTTCGCGACTACCGCGACACGCTTGTGAGCGCGACAGCGATTTTCAATTCTGACAAAATCATAAAAACGAATATTGAGGCGCATGTTCGTAAAAACAATTCTGTGCAAAATACAACTACAATACGCCTCTATAGAGTAGGTGAGAGAGTCAGCCACTGAGCGAACGCTTTGCATCAAAGCTAATAAATTCTAGCTGGTCAGTCACTCAACTCTTAAATCCATGCCTTGTGTTTCTTTTATTACAACTTTTTTAAATCTAATGTATTTATTTTATACTATTCGTTGCCATATAGGTCTATTCAAAACGATAACCACCCCCGTGAATTTCCCTGCTGAGATCTCAGTACAGTGTTCACGAAAATGTCCTTTGTCACCATGGGGAATCGTAACCACACAGAAATAACTTTTTGTAGAACAACGTTTCGAGCTTTTGAAAAGTCTTCAAAATCACTTCGATAAATCAGCAAAAATGAATTTAATATGTTTTCACCACGCTGTTATCGAATCTGGGTTCAAGTGGCGCAATAAGAAGATAATCCATTAGACTGACAAACATCACGATCTCAGAAGTTTTGACACAATAAGAATTTTCGCCAGTGACAGACAGGTATTGTTAAAAATGGAGCTGCCGCACATTTGTCACCGACCAACAAATTCAACACAGAAACCGAATGTATTCACTGCAGCTTTATTACGCCCAAGTTGCTATTCTTCTTTCTAGTAGAATTAGAATTATGGATGCCCTACGTCACTGCAACCAGTTCCAATGGACCTGAGCAAGTGCGCTCATAGTTGTTTTATTTTCTGGTAAGGTGTAATGTAAGTGTACCAAGAATATTATAGGAAATCCAGTGTTTGAATGAAGTTGCACTTGAGCACATCCGAAAGTCTACTTTTAGAAGACGGAGGCACCACTACCTTATAAGATGTAAATGCCCTTTTCGCTTTTTGTTTATTCCAGCTTACTACACCTCAATGCCAATTCCTTTCCCTAGTTTTTCCCTATTGGCGCAGAATTTTGCGGTGTTTAGTACAAAAAATGCTTTTTGACTGCCTTTCAAAGTTTTTACCAACGTTGGACACACAGCAAAAGGTCAGACCTTAAAGATATCATTGCACAAATTGGAAGCGGTTCACAACAACACTTAGCTCTCGTTGGACTCAAATTTATAAACTACAAGCGGTTCCGGTGCTAAGTTTACATGGTGTCCAGCTAATCGACATTCAGCTAAGATCGAGCTAATCGACATTTAGCTAAGAGCTAATCGACATTGAGCCAAGAAGTCTTCCTAATGTAATTTGTGGAGTTGTGGTTGCCATACTGACCGTATCATTTGTTTCCATGTACAATTCTGCTCGAACAAGGGAAACAGAAATGTACAGGCGAAATCACATCTTATTCCACGTATACTCGCAGATAAAAGGAACGGCATCTTCAGCCAAAAGTTTTAAAATAATAATGTTTTTTGGAGCAAAAACCGACGAGAATAATAAAAGATAGCTGTGGCGGCAGAAACACTGTCATAAATTGCAAGGGTATATTTGTATAGGTGAAAACCGATGGGCGAACAACCTCGCCTTGAAAATTGATTCTAACATGAAAAACGCGCAGTGTGTTGTTATCAATAATTGCTTAGAATAAGTTTTGCGCAAAAAATATTTTATTGTAAACATTGCCGCCGAATCGGGCGTTTGCGAATCAGTATTAAGCGCATCGGCTTCATGAGATAACTTGGATTTTTGTACTGCGGAAAGACAATGGGGCTTAGTCAACGTGCTTTTCAGAGATTTGGTAAGCTTACTATGTGTTGACCGAGATGAGAGACAACGCTCATTTGTTTGGACAAACGTTTTCGCTTAGAACACCAGTATATCTGGTGTATCATTCGATCGAGTCAATGCCTGCTTTTATCATGAACTTCTTAAATATTTTTCATTGATATTGCATGAAATACGAGGTGCTTATCTGTAGGGATGCATATGAAATATTTTCATTGATATTAAATATTTTCAATGATTGAACTTCTTAAATATTTTTCATTGATATTGCATGAAATACGAGGTGCTTATCTGTAGGGATGCATATAAAAATCCTTCAGTATTCGTCCGAATCCTATGGATTCGAATCCTTCAGAATCCTTCAGTATTCGAATCCAAAAATCAGAGTTTTATGAATATTTGGATTCGAAATAAATTTGGATTAAATAAACATGAAAAATTGCAAAGTCGGCAAAACAAATGGTTTCAATAAGTTTTGCAGTGGCATTCTTTTCGCTTCTGAGAAAGAGAAAGAAAGAAACACTCAATAAGCTCACGGCAGTAGTGATGTAACGAGCTAATCAACAGGTCGTGTGATCGCTGATCGGTGTTCTAAACCTCTGTGTGATCAGCTAACAAGTTGTTCCGGAATAGGATTCGACATTCTGGATTCGAAATAAAGATTCCGGAATATTCCAGAACCTCTAAATATTCTATAATGCACATTCCTACTTATCTGACAAAAAATTATTTCTGGTCAGTGGTGGGTTTAGGTTTGAAGGGGCCCGAGGCAAGACTAAAATGAGGGGCCCTCTGATGACGTCATCATACTCAGCCAACGGTGATAATCACTTTTGATTTGGACAAGGCTGGCAACACAAAAGTTAGGCAATAGCAAGTTGGCTTCGCCCCCAGCACTTCTTTATTTTCGCGCCCTATTTTTCTGCATTCACCATCAATAAACTATAAAGTTTACCCCTTTGAAGTTTCACACCTTCACCCTTTGAAAAAATGCTTGGTATTTGGTATCCTGAATTTGTTCACATTCATGTCTTTGTAGGAATCCATGAAACTATAAAAACCAACCAAGAAGATTTAAAACACTAAATTTGTTTT
>JGI24158J21664_10012356_pt1 | contig 11317 bp, 3 predicted proteins | sample Ectturendosymbi3_FD_21664 | JGI IMG/M metagenome (IMG submission 21664)
CGCAGAAGCAAAACGTAATTATTGATGCTTTTACAATGGCACATCAGAATAATTACCGCCATATCCAGGCAGTTATGAACAATCTCCAGCTCATAATTTTAAATTACTTGGCTGCAAAGAAATCTTGGGTTTTGGACTGACGCAGATTTTTCTGCGACTGGTCCATAAGCAGTCACTCTATTAAGAGTGTAATACCCTCCAGACATCTTACCGTGTACAATACACTCATTTATAATGGTCGACACAAGCACACTCAACAGTCAATACTGATCAATAGACTGAAACCGTGATGCGGCGTTGTGCCCTGAGCGTTATGTTCAACATAAGCCATGCCCGTGTGTGACGCAATAATCGTCTCTACGATTAGGCGAACGTTGCACGCTGTTGGAGCCGTTGTTATCATAATTCTATACGCTCGTTGGTGATTTTGAGCATGCTTGTGTTGCGCCTGAAAGCTGCCGAATCGTTGCTAGAGACAAAAATCCGGATTATGAGATGTGAAAAGAGCAGATTTTATCCGGTATTGGCGAAGATCCGGATTAAAAAATCCCGATAAACCGAAGATTGTTATAAAGAAAAACGTTAGAAATCATTCGTACCAGCAGTTTTGTCCAGTATTGGCGAAGATCCGGATTAACCGAGGTTTAGTGTAAATAAATAAAACAAAATGGCATACAGAAAAGGTATTGTTCTTGTTCAAATGCACCTTGTCCAGGGCAAAAATTCAGTGAGACAAATGTAACCTCACACGCTTTTCAACAAATTTCAGATTTGTGGACTTTTCTTGAATGCTTCCGCGGGCCACTGAAAACGCTGTGGCAGACTACATGCGGCCCGCGTGCCTGTAGTTGGACAGTTGGACCACACTGATTTAGGAGAATTTGCCAGCATACTAAACAAAAACGTTGCAGCTGTTCACTGTATGGATCTACAGTAAACTCCAGTTTCAAGCATTTTTATGGTGTTGCCCGACAAATTCCTTTCGCTTTTAGTTCCTCCTGTTATTGTCAACATATGTGCACACACTTTTCTTACAGCTTGTTGTAAAATTGAAGTACAGGTATTTGCTTCATTTCCACTTTGAGGGTGTTTCTGAAAGCAGACGACTGTCCTTTTTTAATGTTTATGGTTAAACTTTCAGATAATCGTCTCTGAAAATTTCCTATGGCGCACCCTACTTACTACTAATAGCTTCCATTGTACCATATGAAGTACAAAGTAATCATGAAACTGCGCAAGAATTTTATTTTGGGCCGTAACATCCAATCTGTTCTCTCACAAACCACATGTCATTGTCCGGGATTTTGTCGAATTCAACATATACCCTAAATTTTTAGTTTCTTGAAGGTCCGTCATAAAATTCACCTACTCAATTAAAGCAAACCCTCGTTGCACTAAATTTAAAACGTTTGATTCGCAAAAAAACAACGTTTATTTGCCAAAGGCGCAAAACACTTAGCCCAGTCTACAAATATTCCTAGGATATGGAAAGCAACAAATAGGAAGCAACAATACAAACTGCACATTCTGGAGAAACTTCAGCGTGTATCCAGCGCACGACCTGATTTTTGGAAGACTGTTGAAAATCCTCTTGGCACTGCACCACAGTCCAATGCTCCTTGAAAAAATGGCAACGATGTGTACTGCGACAATTTCTCTTAAGCCAAATTGTTTAATGAGCACTTCGGCTCAATCTCTATTGCTCCGGATGCCGTTCTTTCTAAGCCACTTCCTCCCTTCAACTGTATTACTAACCTCCGCATACCTCTACTTACCATCGAACCGTTTGGTGTTTATTGTGGCTTAGCCGGTCTGAATTTGAGAAAATCTAAAGCTTTTGATAATTACCTAGCCACTTGCCATGTTCCAGTCGCTGGTTTCACCGTTTAGTCTCCTTTTTTACTTCATTTTTGCAACCAACCAGTATCCAACGTTGTGGAAAATTGCGTCGGTCATACCTCAGCACAAATCCGGCCCAACATATGACATACCTAAATGTAGACCTATTGCTATATTACCGTCAGTTTCTAACGTCTTCGAAATACTACTACACAATCTATTGCACCAGGAGCGTAACGCGTTTAGATGGTACCCATAGGCGGATCCAGGGGAGGCTAAGGGGGCTGAAGTCTCCCTCTACATTTTTTCAGATACGTTTTTGATCGATGGTTCCAGACACAGAAACGTCCATTGAGGTGATTTTTTTGAATAGTATTTAACCATTTCTTGCACAGGGATAACGACGAAAATATTTAATGCAAAGCTCATTTTGCTGAATTTGCGCAGTCCGAATGTGTTTATTTCAATAAAAACGGACATTTCTAATAAGCAAGTTTTCATGCAATAAATATTTAAATGTTACATGAACTACACGTAAACTAAGTATTTAAAACTATTGTTTCATTTGGATAAGATTGGGCTTTTTGCGGACAAAAGTTGAAGAAGCAGCAGACTGTGGACAAAACTTAATTAAGCAGAAGACGAAAATGAGTTTTTTTAAGGTGTTTTAGGGACCCGATTCGGATACCTAGAATTGAAAATCGGGTCCCTAGAATCAGAGAAATCGGGTCCCTAAAATCCATACCGGGAACCTTACATTTGCCTTAAAAAAACTGCCATATTATTATTTTCCTGCAAGCTTTCATGAATGAGTGGAGCTCGCTTTGTTAGTTAAGTGAAGAAATCAAAATTACGCGACAACGAACCTACAATGCACTTAACTACAGGTTAGTTTAGAGCCCTCAGTCACAGCATAAATTCCACAACAGCAAACTTAACCTTAAAATGTAACCTACATGTCAGGTAGACTAAAAATGAAGTGCGCTAGATCAAGTGTACGCTATGCTAAAAAAGACTGCTGATTAGCATCAGACCTGCCAGCAACAAATTTTGGACAAAAGTTCAGCTCAGCACGAAGTCAGATGCTCTTTTATCGACCCATATTCTGCTATCTCTAATAAAATTTTTGCAACCTACTGTACAGTACAGTATTTCTAAAATTTCGTTACTGCGATATAGTTGCATTGCGTACAAAAAATTGAATGGATGAGCAGAAGTTGGTCATGGACTCGCTACAAACTGCAAACTTCACATGTCCCGCTGTGACGTGTAAAAGCATTGACTGATCATTTTCAATGCCTTGTGATGTAACAAACACCTTCCAGGGCAAAGTGCCATTTATTGCTTCGAGTTTTTGGGATGTTTGTCTCTACGCGTGCCTGGTGGCGTAGCCACTCCGCAAATTTGGGGCGGGCAAATCTTTTGACTTCAAACGAGCAGCAGTATTTTTTCCGACACCGCCTCTCAAAGCACAAAATACAAGAAATTTGGGTGGAATGGCCCCCCTGCCTACGTCTATGCGCGTACCTCAGGTGTTTTGTGGGGTGGGAAAGTTTTGCTTGTTTTCGAAATAAGTACCTTTTTTTCGACCTTCAAGTTGTTTTCTATGGTCAGATGGCTTTGGTAACCAATAGCATTTTGTTTAAAATAGTTTGTGATTGGTATTTCTTAAACGAATTTCGCCATTTTGGGTAGACAATCATGGTGTGTAATGAAAATCGGAAAATTTTCCGAAAATAAACAAATTTTCCAGTCAGAATGTCATGAATTTATATTCCATACTTATCTGCAATTTTCGAACACAATACAGCATGGGTCTTGTACAGACTGCCAACCAAAGTTACTGGCAGCATTTCGATTTTTTGTGTCACTTTTATGCCTGTCCACGCGTTTTTTCTGCGTGGGCCTGTGTTTGTTTTGTTAATAATAAATTTTGTTTCGACAATCAACATTTTCGACAAATATTCGACAAATTCGGTATTCGACAATACCCTTTATTAGGGTAAGATAAGTTTGAGAATAATTTCTGAACTGTTGTGAAGGCCGCTTCCGTTCCGGAAACGTCCCAGTAGGCAGTAAGCCCAGGAAATGATGAGAATGCGATTTGGCCAAGTCTGTGGTATTAACCTTGTTAGTTAAAAAAAGTTACCTGAGCAGTTGGGTCTTCACCGCTATGCAGTCCAGTGGCGTATCTAGGGTATGGCAGGCATGGCATGTGCCATGGGCGCCACTTTGACGGGGGCGCAAAAATTGTATGGCAAAAATTAAAGTTTGTGACTTACAGTTTCTTGAACCTTTTGTCTTGCGCCACATGCGACCATTAAACTGCAAAACTGCATCACCATAGCGCCCTCATGTAATGCAGGGCGAGTTGCGCCAGCACCATCAATTAGTGTATCATGCCGAAACGGTGGTATTGTGACACAACACGACGGTCAGACATTATGATAGACCAGGGATTCTTACCCGGGGGCGCGCCTCCCCAGGGGGCTTCAACTCATTTCAAGGGGGGCGCGAGCTCTTACGCGTTTTATAACATGGAAAGTTTTTAAACGAAAAGTGTTCTATCTAGTTTACTTTAAACGTCAAGGGGGCTTGAAACAAAGGACATTTTCTTGAGGGTGGCGTGGCAGAGAAAATGTTAAGAACCACTTGTGATAGACGAAGAACGCTTGCTTGCCGAATCTACAAGACGTGGTCCTTTTCACGCTATAAAAGGCTAAGTAAGTCCGTGCTACTGCGTTTCGGGCAAGAGGATGTTAGTCATATCTGACTGTGAGAAACTGAAATCTATGTGTGAGAATTTAGGAGATTCGCTCAGGTCATATGCAGACAGCAAGCGATTATTTACAATTCTAGATTGCAAAATGTTAGTACAGTATTACTTCGTGCAACTTAAAAGTATCGCGTCTTGAAGACTTCCTGACGTCCATACTTGAATATGGTGTTGAAAGCGTCTTTCCAAGTTGCTTTGCAGACATTCTGACCATGGCAGTATCTATTGCAAGCTGAGAGAAACTGATTCTTTCATACCTCCGAGCCTCAATGAGTCAGGAGTCGGGACAGATTGTGTGTCCTTCATCTAGCTTAGATGGGTATAGGAGGGGTAAAACAGAGAAAGCTGACTGTAACGAAATCACAGATGAATTTGCTTCGAAAAAGGCACGGAAAGTGTCGTTTTTATTAGAATGTTATAGTACTTACACACAAAAAGGCTGGATATATTGATGTGTCAATGAAATTGTGTCTTTCGAACACAAGTAATACATGTTATGCATTACATACCTTACTGTACCATCCAAATTACATGTATTTCATTAAAAAAATTATCGTTTGCAGTTGCAATATGTTGTGGAATTTTTTGTAAGATTAACCATTTGTCAGCCAATACTATGTATAAATTATGATAACGTCATTCAGAACCATCGCCAGAAAGTCGTCAATAGGGGGCTTTACGTTTGTGCGGGGGGCTTTACGTTCGTGCATGGGGGCTTGACATTCAACTTTGACAAAAATTCCACTAATTTATGCTGTATCATATTTCAATTTGAGGGGCTTGGAGCTTTCTTTGGGGGGGANGATAAGCCCACCAAATCCCCCCGNGGCGACGGGAATGGCGTCATTACTTGACTGTTTTGATATTCTTTACAGTTTTCATCACGTTTTTTTTAAGGAAAATGTTANGTACCCTATATGAGCCTGTAGGGACCCGATTTCTCTGATTCTAGGGNCCCGATTTTCTTTGATTCTAGGGACCCGTCGATGATTTTCTCTGATTCTAGGCACCCGATTTTCAAATCTAGGGACTCGAATCGGGTCCCTAAACCACCTTAAAAAACCCTTGTTTACATAAATGAGTACAGAAGGCTGTTATGGTCCTTATGGATAATTTATATTTTATTTGCTGAAAAGGTTTAATAAAAAGGAAATGCATATTTTCTGTTTCAAAACATTTATTTTCTTGGTTGATCTTTCGTAAAAATTGTGCTTGTATTAGTATTGAAATCATTAAAAAGGGCGCACATTTAAACTTTGCCATGGGCGCCATTTTGCATAGATAAGCAACTGATGCAGTCAATACACATCCTGATGAATTTGTCCCTGAACTCCCCCTTAAAAAGTCCTGGACCCGCCTATGGTGCCCGGGGCAAGAAACAAGTTTGGCACCCCCAATGTTCAAGCCTATGGTCTGTTGGAAGCAAATGTACTATATTCAAGAAAATACTTGCGACATATTGTTGGAACTTCTCGGTGCCCTCCGCAGTGATTTGGCGCCCCCATAGTGATTTGGTGGCCGGGGAATTGTGCCCCCATTGCTTCTCTTCTTTACGCCCCTAATTTGTACACATACTTCGAATCAATCAGCTTAGCTTCTTTACTTGAAATGCCGGGTTCCGTATGCACCACTCTACAACTTCTAATGTTGCAGAACACACAAATCGCATCACTATTGACACCGCTTGAAACTGCACGTTTCCTGACCTAGGCCTTGATCAAAGTTTTTTTTCAACAAGATGGAGAGTTGTTTGATATTTTGACTGAAACGGCTGTAACAAATTTTCCCTAACATTTAAGTGAAAGACAAGCAAGTAAACCATTTTTTCAAACCACAGTATCATTCAAAATCGTCAGGCCAGCACAAATTTTTCATAACCATCTGGCCTTACATTAGAAAAATCTTTGTTGTAATCGTTCAAAGCTGTGATCTGTCGGTGGGTTTGTAATGAAAACTGTATAGCAACTAGTACGCGAAAGTACAGACTATAAAATCAAGAATAAACGAAGCTCACTCAATGAGGTGACTCTATTACCACATGATTTACCCTTTAGGAACCGCGAAAACTGGTTTCGTCATTTTTGAGGCAATTTTCGGCCATAACTTGCCGATCGATTGTGTTAGAGCAGGGGGTGCACAACCTTTTCACGATCTCGTACCACTTGGGCAACCCGTATTGTCAATGCTTACCATTTCTTCCAGAACGGTTAATTTGATCGGATCTTGGTTTATTCAGAAGAATAATAATGATGAAAGACCACAACTAAGTTTAATAAGATTTTGTTTTTTGTTTATCTTACACCAATTGTTCGATGCGTGGCGTGAATTTGCTAACTGAGCATCGAAAGTCATAATATTACGATATAATAGGAATAGCAGGCTATAGGAAAATTCAGTTAGAAACAAATCCCGAAATGTAGACTAGAAAGCTGTGAATCCAGGATTTTGTGAAAACATGGATGTCACTCGCGTCTCGCGTACCACCCGGAAGATCTTCGCGTACCACAGGTTGGGAACCACTGCGCTAGAGAGTCAATCAAGACTTTACAAGAGGTGGGTTATCGCATATGCTTCTTTAAAATAAGACAGGTAAATTGGAAATCAAACGGACACCATTTCCAGGAAAAATAAGACACTAAGTACTTTCAGAGTATATATTTCGCCCACTTGGCAGCATCACCAACGCTGCGAAGTGCGTGAAGTATAAAATAGAGTTGAATAAAACGGTAACCCACAAACAGTAAAGTTACCAAGTAAGAGAATCTAATCCAAAATTTGCAACCCCGGCTGCCCACTTTACATTGCAAAGGACAAGGTCACAGTAGGAACAACTAAGCAAAACAAACCACCTGAAGTACAGTCACGTCACAAACATAAATAACAGTCCACTAGGTTACAGGATGTGTAGGTCAAACAACATGGTTGCAAGAACACTAACAGTTACATGGGCATTTTATTTCCTTCACGCATCACAAAGACGTCATAGAGACGTCGTATTGACATCACATGGCCATGGAAAGTTTAAAATGTAAAAGTACCTGTTTTGTTAATCAGGGTAGATCAGATCCTTTTTTGCCATGGATTTTTTTGCTTGTATATAATATGTGAATACCCTATAGATCAGGGGTCACCAACGTGGTGCCCGCGGGCACCACGTCGCCCGCAAAGACCATGTAGATCGCCCGCGGGCCTGATCTAAAAATAACATTAGCATAATCAATGTCTTAAATGCTAAAATAATGGAAGGTAATTGAGCAAAATTTTTATTTCAGAAGTGTGTAATACACACTTGTATCAAACTAGTAGCCCTCCGCATTAATCGGTACACAAGAAGTAGCTCGCAGTTTCAAAAAGTTTGGTGACCCCTGCTGTAGATAAAGTGTACGGTTGTCTTGACAGTAGTTTAGAAGTGACAACGCACATGATGGTGGGGAGAGTTATTTGCAGCTTAGCGAGGGTAATTGCAAACAATCAAGCAAACCCTGTTTTACGCTTGTAACATAGTTTTCCAACTTTAAAGATAAGCCTTGGAAACAAAATAAATTTAACTTAGTACACGGAGTATGCAGCACTGGGATAACCATATAGGTGCTTAGCTTTAAATCTGAGGTTGTAAGTACAGGCCTATTCAGATGTTAACTCATGGTGCAGCTAAATTGTAAGAAGGGCAGGACTTACCGCACTTTCAGAGCAACCTTAAAAATTGCAACTTGTGCTACAAACCCAAGAAAGGAAACCATGTTGTTAGAAAAAAGGTTAGAAAGTTTTTGTAATGATTTCTATGTAGAACATTTTTTCCTTGTGTTGAAATAGGATTACTAAATCATGCCGCAGCAATAAAGAGCTTTATTGTCAGATAAACGTTACGTGAAGTAAACCAACTTAGATTTTTTTTTAGGCTGATTACAAATGTGCCAAATTTAGCAAGCTTTGAAAAAAATTGCTGAAAATCTACTGCAACACATAATAGGCAATTGTTCACTAAAAAAATTGTTGCTCATATGAAAAATTGTTGTTGCACACTCTCCACCATAGGTACCTTCCGCTTTGGTTTGCCATAAGTCATTAGGAGTTGTGGATCACTTGAAATGTTTTGATCAAGGAATGCAATCTTTTTCTGAGGAATAATCTCTGCAAGCTTGGTGATAAATTATGTAAAAAAGTTGTTTTCCATGAGCGCTGCATTTGCTTTACATTTTGCTGCAGCGGGAGATCAAAGGAATGAATCAGAACAGTTGTGGTTATCTTTTGTCAACGACTGTTTCAATCCGTATAACTTTTAGCAGAAGTGCATTTACAAACGTTTATGTCTCAGACTGCCAGTAAACAGATATGGAAACACTTGGATTGCTCGATTGCAAGTCAAGATTGGCAGGTAAGTTAATGAATCAAGGAAAATCAATATTTTTCTCAAAAAATGCAATTCAACATGGCCTGATTTCAACAAGCTACATCATTAGCACCAGCATTTCACTATTACATCACAATTCATTTCATATTCTGTCGAACTATGCTCAAATTTTTTTCACTTAGTTCAATGTCTCCTTTCCTCTCCTCATCACTATCATAGTCAGTTGCAGCTTTTTTAGCATCGATCGATTGTTCGAAAAACGAAGCTGCTTCCTCGTGACGTGACGTCATGTCGCACGCATTACCGAGATTATTTAGCAAATGTCCATATATCCGATGTTTGATTTTGTTTTCACCGAGAACTTCATCCAATCGCTTCAAGCCTTCACGTAGTGTTTGTTCTCGTTCCTTCAACTGTTCGATCAACATTTGGCTGAATTCAACACGATGAAGAACCCAACTCACTTGAAGACACTTCTTTTGTTCGTTCACTGATGGCGTGCTGTCTATGTCATGCAGCTTGTCACGCATGAGTGGAATCACGTGATCTTTCACGACCACCTTTGTGTGAACATCCTCCCTAATCATTGCTATGATTGTTTCTTTTATTCCTTGAACGCAAAACTGAATCATCTTCAATTTTCTTTGAGCATCTTCGATTTTTAGGCTCAAAGTTGAAGATGCGTCAAAAATCAGGATCGCTTCCAAGAAAAGTTTCTTTTCGCGAAGTTTTTCTCCAAAATTTCTCATGTCCTCTGCGGTTGTGTCTATGTTGTTTGCAACCAGGTCAATCAGTTTGGCTTTTATTTGTGTTGCTTCTTCATAGTTTTTGTTTTTGATTGAGTCTTTGTAAGTTTCGAAAAAACTTTGTGCAACACTGATGTTGCTTGGCAACGCAGAAAAACCTGAAAGCAAACACTGATTTATTTGGGTGAGTGGCTCTTTACTCAGAGTAACAGACACAAAGGAATGGTTGGTTATAACAAGTAAAATTAATAAAAGTTGAGATATGTCTGAAATGAAATTTATGATGATAAACTCGTTAAGGAAAAGTCTATTAAACATTTTTTCGGAAATCCCTTTTAATAGCGTTGCAGGTCGTCCAGTTCAGTCCAAAGCCATTTCATTCATTTTGCGGAAAACATAACGTGGAAAAAAGATTTGTGTTCTTGTTATTTTCGGTTGTTGCCATTCAGATACAGGCAGCTGTGCGTTGCTGTTAAAATTGTCAGCAACTCTTTAGATAGTTGTTTTTGGGTTAAATCAGGGATGGGCAATTAGCGGCCCGCGGGTCACATGTGGCCCGCCACAGCGCTTTCAGTGGCTCGCGAAAGCATTCAGAAAAGATCCTTAACCTGCAATTTCCTCTAGCTTAGTTCTGAGGCCAGGCGCGGAATTACCATCAGGCTAAAACTGCTTAATCGGGGGGGGCGCAAAATTTTGGTAGTAAGGACAATATCCAGCATTTCTGCAAGCAATTATATTTGTATTTTTGTTTTGGTTCAACGTACGTTTTTTTACTATGCCGCTAACAAAATATCTTCATAGAAGAAGCCAGCACAACTCAGAAAGCTCCAAGGGCCAAATTATCAACGTAAATGTGCCGCGGGGCGCAAATGCTTATTTCATTTGGATGTGGAGACTTCGTTGTAGTATGGAAGAAATTCTGGAATGACAATTGCTTGTTCGAGGTCGAACTTTTGCAACATTTTCTACAATTGAGAAAGCTCTCGCTGGCCTCAAAAAAAACTTTCGTGGAACGTTTGTTGTGCAGGGATGCTTCAGAATGAGCGCGAATGATTGAAGCGAATGACGATGAGCAATTCTCGATTTATAACGTTGAGAATTGGTTATTGTTACGTATACATGGGCGTTGAAACGGGGCCAGGGGGGTCTTGGCCCCCCTGGATTTTCAAATCATTAGCAAAAAAGGTTGTTTCTTCGTTTCAAGTTTGAAATATTAAATTTCACCACTTTTGGCCTCTCTCTGGAAAAAAACCTTGCGACGCCCATTTACGTATAATGTGTGGAACAAAACGCCTGAATTCATTTTTCAGATTGCACGAGGCCAGTGCGGTGCTCAATAAATATGTAATGAGAGTGTGGCCAAATAACTTCACCACTGCCTTTTTCGTTCGTTTCGTTGTGACTGTTTTTGTTCCTGATATGGAGGGAATTCAGAATAAAGTAATACCGGTATGTTTTTTAATTGAATCAACTTGTTCAGTGAATGTAACGAGCGTGTGTAGTGATAATTTGTATTACATCAGTCGTCGCAAACCTTCCAGAGGGGCTCCCAATTTAAAACAGCCTAGGGTCCCGAAAATGAAAATTCGCCACAGGCTGAGGCTA
>JGI24158J21664_10012357_pt1 | contig 11316 bp, 9 predicted proteins | sample Ectturendosymbi3_FD_21664 | JGI IMG/M metagenome (IMG submission 21664)
ACTTTTTGCTTGTTAATTTGTCGACCTAATGCAAATACCACGGAATAAATTTGCATGCAAATTTCAAAGAACATTGTAAATGGGCCAAAAAGTAATAATTAGCTTTTGGTGGGAATCTGGGTTATCGTCTGCGTCCGGTCTTGAAACAGGAATATGACGTCAAATTGTGACGCCACAAACAGCGCACACCAAAACCAAATGACCACCATGTGCCACTGAATGAAACCACCCCCCATGAAAATTTTCTGCGTACGCCACTAAGTACAGCATGCAAGTGTTCTCATTCTTCAGGTAACAAAATGACAACTTCTTATAAGGTGGATATGATAGATTGCATAAATCGGATGATAAATCGCAGGTAATCTGATATGGTTCAAACTGTTGGTGAAAAATTGTTTTTTGTCAACATGGAATCTTCGTAATTGATCTATCGTGCACCATAAGGATATCTCGTTGCATATGATTTACTGCAGAGTTTGTATGATACGAAACTTTGCGCAGTGATTGTATCACATCAGTTGAGATTACTCTTCATCCTGCAACAGCAGACGATGCCAAGACTCAGTACGTTAAATTACAACTACAGTTCACTTTTCCAGATAAGGTACGTGGTTTGTGTTTGAAAAAAAGACAGGGAATATCTTATCGACTTTGAAACTGGGATGTTCAGTTCATCTTGCATGTATCACCATGTTTGTTTGTCGCGCAGTGTTGAAAAGAAGTTTTCATGTGTAGTATTGGCAAAAAATGTGTTTTTTTACTTTAGGGACCATGCAACCACATGCATGTGTGATCTGAAAGTAAGCTTCCGAGCTTTACCGTGCTTTTGGAAGTCACTTGAGGTGGCTTGACGTACAAACCGTGGGGACATCGACATGAATTTACCCGAGTAGCAAATAACGATCGTTGTTCTTGTTAGATCAGCAGTTTTTTGTATTTTGTTCCGCAACCTAGGAAACTTGCTTTTGCGCACTACATGAAACGACAACAAAAATGAAATGTTGAAATTTTATGCGTTTCTCACGCAAACTCTTAGATTTAAATCCTGTCTCTATCGAGTCAGTAGCACCAGAATCAGCACACATTGACTGATTAAAAGAGAATGGATTTAACCGCTGTCACGGTATCTTCAGAGGTCTGAAGATGACTGAATGGAGACAGGATATAAGTTATTGGCAGTGAAGAATCGACTCAGAGAACAATAAGTAAAAAGCAGGAAGAAATTGAAGCTTAAAAAATAAGTAGAGCTTCCCGTTAAACTCCTTGATGAATTTTTTCTACAGTGCTTCCAATTATAAATTGCAAACCTAGAACATATTATTCTTGGGTGGCCCTGTTCAAACACTTCGCTACGTATCCAATTGTTTTGGGCATCACCCGACTTGGTGTGCAAATTTTAAATAAGCCCAGAGTAGCTGCATTATGGTGTTGAATTTTCGCTTGATATTTTGAAACATTGTTGCATTTGCTTCTGTCAAAAACTTTTAAAGGTGGTTTTTACCGCTGGTGATAGGGACATCCCCAGCGAAATCGTTTATCTATTTTCCAACTTAAGCTATGCCACTGTGTTCATTTACAAAATTTCAAGACTTTTCAGTGTAAATCAGTAATGGTGTATTGCCTCCAAAGTAAGCTGTGCAAGTTGCGTGAACGCGTTTGTTTAATCATCCTGAAAACAAATAGCGATTGGCACGAGTACCCAGTTACTAAAGTTATTGATTGATTAGTGCAGTGCTCTACGGATTGTAGTGAGTCTTCGATTTTTCTCGTGTAGTGTTTTGAAACCTACTTCTCGAACACTTGCATTTAAACTTGCAATACCGACAGTTCATATTTCTTAATTTTCGTTTTTTTGTAGTATCCGAATGAGTCCTTGAATGTCAACTTCTTGAGTTCAAGAGGTCTATCCGATAATCATTTGACAAAACTAAAGGAGCTTCTTGACGAGCGTATGGAGGAACTGTCAGGTGGACCTGTTCTATTTGAGCTAATTCAAATCGCCAAGGAAAATCTAACCTTGAACAACATGCCATCCTGCCCCTGTCCAATTTGCCTTTCTGCGTTTATGGTTAGGAAGCTTGTTCTGCTGACGTTTATTTGGCTATTGTGGCAAAACAAGTCTTTCGATTTTAGGTGTGCGCCTCTTTGTTGACTTCTGGTGGAAATTGCGATTGAGTTCACGGAACTGACATACATAGTGAATTAACGAAGATACTTGTACTGCTTTTTCGGTTCGCGTGTTCCGCTTTTAAGTAATAACCATCTGTTGCTGCGTATGTAGAAGCCCATATTTTGTAGTTTTTAATCCGTTAGAAGGTGTAGTGTTTAGCGTTGATCTGAAACTAATTATACATACTTGTCACATTCTCATCTTTTTGCAAACAATTATCTTTGGGCACAGTGCTAGTGTAGCGTACACAGTACAGTAAACCTCGGTTAATCCGGATTCGATTTGACCGATGATTTTATCCGGTTTAGGCGAAGATCCGGATTAACCGAAGATGGTTGTTTCTGGCCTGACGTCATCTTAATACTGCCATATCGATGAAAAATCACTGAAAATGAACACATGATTACTTAGTAGCGAAGAAATCTGGGATTTTTGACTGACGCAGCGATTTCTACGACTGGTCCATGAACAGTTCTATTTGGAAGGCAATGCCAACGTCCTCCTGACATTATACCGTGTACAGTACACTCATTGACAATGCTCTACGCACGTACACTCAACACTGATCAATAGACTGAAACTGTGGTTCGGCAGCGTGATATTCAACGTGATATGCTATGTCTGTGTGTGACATAATAATCGTTTCTACGATAAGTCCAATGTTGCGTGCAGTTGCGGCCGTTGTTATCATAATTCTGAACGTTCGTTGATGGTCGTGAGCACGCTTGTGTTGCGTCTGAAAGCTGCCGAATCTTTCCTAGAGACCAGTCAGTGCACTTAAGAACACAACAGTGTGAAAGTTCAGAAAAATCCGGATTGCGAGATGAAAAAAGAGCAGATTTTATCCGGTATTGGCGAAGATCCGGATTAAAAAATCCGGATGAACCGAAGATTTTTATAAAGAATAACGTTAGAAATCATTCGTACCACCAGTTTTATCCGGTTTTGGCGAAGATCCGGATTAACCGAGGTTTACTGTACTTTTTTGTGTAAACTGTAAGATACTAGTTGAGACGCAGTGCTGGTGTAAAGCCACTCGGCCAGGTTTTGATCATTTGCTTCATTCCTTGCGAAAGATTGCTTGAAAATGTTTAATGTGAGTGAAAAAATTGCCATACTTTTCAGCTGCCGGTCAAAATTGTGCAGGACTTAAACTATACTGGATGCAAAGCAAAGTTTTTTCAGTTGCATAAGTTTCGTGATATGACAGATGAACCAATTTATTAGTGTTCTCTTTTATTAAGGAGGTCGACAGCTTTTTGAAGACGGACTGCTACCACTACATGCACTCTTACTGCATGAGGAAATACATTGACCACTATATGGAGCAAAAGAGGTTGGAATCTCAGAACAACGCTTGTCAGCAAAAAAACACACAACAATTTGCTGAACAACGGGTCCCGTGCCCAGTGTGCCGGCTGTCTGTCACGTTCGACATGGACACTCTAAAAGATGCCCCCGAACCCCAGGCAAACCAGGTTGGTGTCACGATAGCATCGCTCAGATATTTTTAGTTTGTTTGCTTTTGTTTTTTGTGTTGTGGAGTGTTTTATTTCGAATCACTGCTTCCGTGCAAGCAGAACATTCTGATCCACTTTGTTTTTTTCTGATTCCGTTCAAGGACGACTGCGATTCGATATCTGGTGACTTATGTTAATCGGTTATCGTGATATTGCTTTTCAACTGGGCGACGGCATTTTCCACGTTGCCCGTGAGGTATTATCTTATCGGCTTTCCGTTGACAGTTGAAACAAGTTTGTCTCATTAAACCTACCATTATCATCTTAGAGCAGAAATTGAGTAGGAAATGCTGCTGTGAAGGCAACTGTGAGCATTTGTGCTGTTTCTGAGACCCTCACAAGTCCAACAGGAGTTCGAACCAGACCCAGGCCGTTCTTTTGTCCTATTTATTTTCACGCCGACTTTCCCTCTGGAGAGGGTCGCGGGGACAGCAGCTTTGGATGAACCGTTTGATTTACCAATCTGCGTATCAATCTTCTTGTGCCGCCTTCCGTCACTCGTGAATGCAACCCCACGGTACTTGAACTTCTCGACCTGCGTCAGTGTTTTGCCTCCTACTACCAGCATACACTGTCTTGGGTTTTCGGAGAAACGTAATACCTCGTTTTTTAAGCGCTGAATTTCATTCCGGCTTGGTCGCAAGCGGAAGAAAACAGATCAAGTGCGTGTTGGAGACCCCGATGAGAAGATGCTGGCAGTACCAAATCATCAGCAAATTGCCAACACGTGATCCCGCTTCTCCAAAGTGACACCTCGCTGGGACTGACTATCCAATTAATATAGACTATGAAGAGGAGTAGTGACAGCACACACCATTGCTGGAGCCACCCACAGCGAACGGTTTTGATTAAACTTCGCCAACACGGACACAAACTTCTGAGCAGGAATACAATGACATGACGTCCAGTAACAGGCGATCGTCAACACCGTATTCATGCAAAACTTCCCAAATATTTTCCCGAGATACCGGTCGCATACTTTCCCGAGGTCGAAAAAACACGTGTATACGTCGTTGGCATACTCCAAAAAATTCTCGAAAAATTTGCTGGAGAGTGAAAATTTGGCTTGCAGTACCATGGCCGGGACGAAAAATTGCGGTTGGGGCCCAATTGCGTTATCCAGCTTAGTGAATTCCCTTCTTGTATAACGGTATGATCACCCCAATTTGCCAACCTTTCGGTGCCCTTCCAGAACACCAGGCAACTTGACACACACGAGTGAGCAGAAGACCTCGATTATAGGATTAAAACATTTCAGGTCGGATTTTATCGCAACCTGCAGTCTTGCGACTATAATGAAACCGAGGTTTTGACTGGAGAAGTTTGGTCTTGGCAGAACGAAAGAAACTGTTTGAAACGGCAGAGTTTCGAATTGGTGTAATTTGAAGCATCGATTTTAGCAGACGCTCAGATTTTCGCCGCAATGATATTAATTTATGTTTATTTTGTATTGTTTAATGCAGCTGATCTACTGTTACGGAAGTGTTTGGAGTTTGGTGTATAGCCAAATTCGAGTCATTTTTCATTGGGCGTTTTCTGTCTTTTATTTACATCAACGATACAAACCTATACACAGTTTTATTTTTATTTGTTTTTGTAGCTGATCGCTTTAAGTCCCGCGTGCGCCACTTTCTTGCAAAGCTTGCGCAGGTTTGCACCACCATAACTCGCCACGCGATTGAGCTACAGAGCTGTTCAAACCCTCTGAAGATGCGGAAATTAGTCTTGTTGCTTCGATTTAAAAATTTGGGAAGTTTCGGATTTGAGTTTTGTGTCGATGACGTCATAATTGGGGTAGGTTTAGGGTTTATTGGATGACGTCATCAGGCCCTGGGCCCCAACCGCAAGGGTAACTTTTTTATTTTCTTCAAAAAAATTATGCGAAAATCCGCGTCTTTAGAACGAAGCTAGCAGGCTAGGTTCGATTCTCGGACGGGTCATACCGAAGACTTGAAAAACAGTACTTGCGGCCAGGGTTGCCAGATGAAAATTTCAATAAAAATGCCAAACAGTGCTACAAAGAAACCAGATAAAGACCAAACGGATTGTTTAAAGGCCATGATAAAGCCAAACTTTGTTGTATTGTCATTCCTTTGTCTCAAAGAAACATCTAAATTGCAAGAATATCATTAAAAATTTTCTTGAAATTGAGATTAAGTCTTTCTTGGCCTTGTACTGAAGTATATTATTGATGCAACTCTGACTTTTCATGGTTTGTGAGGTTGCACACTTTGGGTACAATGGTGCCACTGTTTACACTTTGCACACTGATCCGTCGGCAGCTTTCTGCACCAAGTCGTCTCCCGTTCACTCCTGTACTTACGACAAAAGTCATCAAAAGAGCCACATCTGTCTCGCGCGTTAGCCATTGGTTCCCGACCCCTGCACTACACAGTGGTAATATTTCCAGTAATTACGCAAAAACTTTTTTTCGAATCCAATATCCCTGAAATCTTACCAACATAAGAATGCGAGCGTAGGTCTAATATAGCAGTTGTTACAAACATTTTGCGAATGTGTTGCCGCAAAAATGGAATAGTAATATTTTTTCTTCGGAGGAAACTTACAGCGCAAAAAGGCCAAACGAATTTCTTAAGGCCAACCAACTTGAAATGAGGCCATAAAAGGCCAACATGGCAACCCTGCTTGCGGCCTATCCAGACTCGTTCTCGGCGTTGATTGGTGAGTGCAAGGAAAAAATTCGCGCGCGGTACTGCCATTGACTCGACATCAATGCAACATTCACTGCGAAAACAATCGCGCGGCCCACGGTGCAAGCAAACTGAATTGGGCGACGCAGACAACTCGTGACACTCCAAAAGGAGTGTAAAGGAAGCTGAACTGTCATTGTATGGGAAGTGGTCGCTCAAACGGGAAAAACGGAGTAAAAGCTTATATTCAAAGAAGCAAATGTGGGTCTACGATCTGGATTAAGCATAACTAGAAATTGTGAAATTTTGTTTGGAAATATTTTCTTTGATTTCGTTGCAAGTTCGTTCATTACAACTGAAATCACCGGTCCTGCGCAGCAATGACCACTAAACACTTCGTCAACATTACCAAATCATTTGCTGTGATTTTTTGAGCAACGTTTTGACCACCGCCTTGCATCTTCTTGCTTCGAAGATGTATGTATGTATTCATGTCGGTGCTCAGACGTTGAGTTGAAAATCATGTTTTTTTGTTTTTTCGCAAAATTGTTGATTTTCTTGGCGAAATATTGCTTTTACGTAGAATGACTAGCAAAATTTCATTGATTTCTCATTAAAAAAGCGAAACGAAAAACAACCACGTCTGCCAGGCTCCCAACCGCATTTCCACAAGCGGCTGTCAGCGCCTGTCAACCCGGCGACTTTGACGGCAATCATATTTTGCAGCCCGAAGATATTGACCTTTCGGTGATACGAACGAATGTAAAGTGGATGAATGACATGTACGAAAAGCAGCGGAAGAATGGCGGGTTGATTGATCTGGAAGAAGAGAAGAACAAGCGCTTGGTGTCGTCCGTAAGCAAGTTAAAATTCGAATGCGTATTTACGAATCGAGTTTATACTCAGTGAAAAGTGTGTCGGTGGAGGCGATAGTTCTGTTGGCGATGTTGTCATGCTACCTCGAGCAGCCCCGCAAACAGTGCGAGCAATTCTGTGATTAGCCAGATTTGCCTGCAAGGCTAATTTGTAGCATTCCATACGCCACTTAAAGAGAATCCTTGACTGGGATTGTGTGGTGACATGTAACTGATGCAAGAGCTCGTGCGTGCTTTGCCTTGGTAGACATTTGCAGTCTTTGCGAGCGAGGTTGGTTAGGCTGTGTGTTTTAAATATCTAGATTAGGGTAAAAGTGACCACATGCTAAAACTTTACCAGTCTCTTGCCAAGTAGTTGGTGCGTATGCCTCGTTGCTAGTAGGTATGGACTTTCACTCTAGGCCGGGTCTTAACAACTCTTGATACTGTACCCTTCTTGCTTGGCGCACGGTGTAAAGAAAAGCCGCGGGAAAGTCTCGAGTCGTTCGGACATGAGAGATGCAACCCCCGTCAATTCTGGCCGTCTTGGCCTGCCTTGCCATCGGAAAACTTATGGAGGGCCAAGGCATGGGCGACCTCTGCAAAACTATGCGTAGGTGTCGTTGTGTGGCTGATCTTGTGCATTGTTCGTGTGCACTTAACGCGTTAGTGAATGCATCTTGTACCTGAGTTTCGCGACATGATGGCCTAAAACTACCTCTCAGCCTTCCAGTTTGATCCCAATTATCAGACAATGTTAATTTGGCATTTCAGAGACAGTTTTGACCGGATGAGCGAAAAACTACTCTACCTGCAATGAAATCAAGTTAGAAAAAACTACTATGATGCCGCTTTACGAGACGTGATGGAGTGCTACTGTAGTTATTAAGAATGATATAAATGCTTTGTCATAACACGCGTTAATTCCAAATGGATTTGTGCATGAGCGTGAAATAGTCAATTATTCAGCGAAACGAAGAACCAAGGTGGATTGAACCGCGCAGTGGCGATTTTAAGGTTCATTTCAAACCGTTTCGCATTCTCTGTTATGAAATTTATTTAGCAGCACTTATAACGCTTACTGCACGTGATTACGATAGAAGCGCATGAATGCAACGCGTTTTGCTGTTCGTTGTAGCTTGATACAGATATACTTTGGCGTTGAAAAAAAATTCCGCACATGTTGGATCAAGTTAAACATGACATGAAAATGTTATAGCGTTGTGTTTTTTGTTTTTGATTAGATCGAACGGCTTTACATACAGTCAATGCAGCAAGCGAATGTGAACACTAGTGCTTCCACTACTGTGCCTACCACCACCGACGCCACGGTTCAACCAACGCCTGCTCCTCCCAGCACTGAGTTTGTGACAGCCGCTGGCGAAGACCGCGAAACGGTGGCAAGTGTGGGGAGTTCTAATCAAAGCCGTTTTAACAGCCCGCTCAAAGTACATCCATCACGACGCCCGAGAGGAAACAGAAATCAGGCCACTAGTAACCGAAGAACAGCGCAAAAAGATGATAAACCAAGAGGACAAGTTTTTGGCGCTCCAGCGTTGGAGAGTGGTCGCAACTATCCATCAAAACGAGGCGGTCCTCGAGGAAATCGTTACTGGAAACCACGTTTTCCGTCTAAGTCGCCATCGCACACAACCCAACAACCGAATGGAAGTGCAAAGGCTTCGGCCGAAACGATTGTGGCGGAACGTCGTGAACCAGCGGGATCTGAAACACGTGATAAGCGATTTTCTGAAGCGTGCGGTTCACCTCTTACAAAGCGCATTGACGAAAAACCTGTGTCTCAAAACAAACCTGAGAGAGCGCGCGACCGATGCGAGAGGATGCACGACCGACGTGTGCTCACCGCTCCACCTGGGTTTGTTCGCAAAAATAAACAAATAAGACCTCCTCCTGGGTTTTCATGACAGCATATTTTTCTGCGTTACTCTATTCATTTTGAAGATAATGAAATAGTGTAATTGTATGAGTTTTGATGCTAACAGAATAATAAGATTTATATGTATTTTTTCAATGTTGTCTTCCACGGGTGCGTCACGATCCGATATCAGCGCTGGCGTTTCTACATCTTTTGAGAACAGTCTACTTCTTCACTGCTTGTGTGACAAGTCCACGCGCATGTCTTGGTTTGGAAAGCAATTCAAAGAATGTTTTGAGCGTAACGAAGATTACTAATAATTATAAAAGCAGGTATTGGCGCAAACAGTTTGGAAGTGTGCGAAGTATGAACACAGAGTTGTAATTTGGGAGCCGTTTAAAGCATCTAGTTGCCTTTTTCTGGAACTTCGTGTGTATGATGGAAGTATGGAGGATTCCACAACCCATCTTCGGAAGCGGTTTTTGCATTTTCCGATTGTCGTATCTTGAAACTGCTATACAATAAGATTCAGAAACCCCAGCTGAAAACTTGTCACCATTGGCCGCATCAGCTGCTGTTTGATCTACATTCTACCAAAAACGACTTGTTCCATTTGTTTTTTATTGTTCTTGTGTGCGAGTCGGCGTCATTTGTTTGATCTACTTGGAAATTTTCTCTCGTTCTCAGCATTTTTCTCCTTTTTATGTGCGGCAGTTCTCGTCAAACACCAGTGGTTCGAGTTCTTGTTTCATCTTTCCTTTGATTCATGCAAAAGTGATGCTTACGTTCTGTACTGATTCATGTCCCTGATAAACTTCTATGTCGGTGTTGGATTTTTTCCAAAAAGATTTAACGATCAGTTGAAGTTTTTGTCGTGTATCACTTGACTTAGTTTCAACGTTTAGATGGATCGTTGTGAGGAAGCTGCATCCGTTTAACCAGGGTTTTTTAAAGGCGTTTTAGGAACCCGAATCGGGGCCCTATAATTGAAAATCGGGTCCCTACAGGTCCATACCGGGTACCTAACATTTTCCTTGAAAAAAAATCTGGTTTAATTTAGCTGTTATCATTTCCTCTGCGTGTCTTGCTTGAAACTGCAAAGTCGAAAAATCGTAGTGTTTTGTCAGAAGTTCCCGATGTCGGAAAGCCGTCTTCTATGAAGTGATAACAGTCACTGCCGCTTGTTTCAAGTCGTGTTTTTTTAATTTTGGAGACGGTGATTAGCGGCAGGCCGAAGCCTAAATTGTGCTTCTTGCCGGGGCAGTTGAGGTGAACGCTCTTGCCCAAGGAGCGCTACGGCAATTCACTCAATGACTGTGGATCGAACACCCAACCTTTCAACTGAGAGGCGGGAAATTTACCACTGAGCTATTGCCGGGCACGATGATCACAGCCTCACACTAACAATGGATTTTTTCAGATTTGTGGAAGCACTGCTATAGATTTACTCATGCTTCATTCCACACAGTATAAAACTATGCGTGGCTTATCGCTATCAACAGCCATTGTCTCGCGGCATTACCTGCCAGGCAGTCACATGCAGGGCTCCCGGTCAATGATTTCAAATAAACCCCGACTGATCACCAAAAAAAACACATTCGTACAATAAATACCCAGAAAGCTTTTGTTACGAACAAAAACATATGAGTGTGCTTATTTTAATTGAAACGATAATCAAATACAGATTTAATTATAGTTCCTCATACATATTTTCTTCTGCAGCGCAAACATTAACATCTGGATGACCGTTTTGTTTTTCAAGACGTTTTGATAACGCTGGTAACCTTCTCCGTTGGTGATTTCTCTCAGTAATTGTAGGAGTACTACGAAATTCTGTGCAATCTTGAACAGCAGCAAGATCTAAAATCCAACAAAAAATACAATCCCAATGCCTTCTTCCTCAAATTGAAATTTGTTTTTTAATTTGTATACATAGGGAAATATCTAAATTAAAACAGTCAGTCCTAACCCTTGTTTCACCAGTTTCTTCAACTGGCATTAGAAACAATAACATCATACGCATAACCCCGACAATGATCTTGTATGAAACCGATTGAACACGTTCTGCTTCATCCGATATGCGTACTTTCTCACCGGATGTGGGCGTGCAAACACTAATATAAAGTTATCCTTATAGTATTGAACACATTGAAGTTGCTGGTGAATATATCACTTCAAAAAAAAAAGATTAAACGCGATTTTTCATCATTAAACCTAGACACCCAGCAGGGGCGTAACGAGGGGG
>JGI24158J21664_10012358_pt1 | contig 11316 bp, 9 predicted proteins | sample Ectturendosymbi3_FD_21664 | JGI IMG/M metagenome (IMG submission 21664)
TTTAGCCTTGCGGCAAGCTTCAGAGGAATCTACCTGCTTTCTGCTTTCATACTTCTGCAATGATTAAAACTTGCAAGCATATCTATTTTTCATAGTTGTAAGCCAGAAAGTTGACGGCAAGTAAACCAATTGTAGTTTATTTCATCGCAGTTTATTTTATAAATAGTTACACCTATTAACTGTTCCGTGATCTCGTAGACAACGGCGGTTTGTTTGATCTAAGACTGATACCCTCACGATCACGACAAGCACTTCGCAACTAACTGTTACATTAACGAATTATGCGGCAATGGCAAAGGCGTTAGATTGCAAACAATACTTAGTAACGATCTTATTGAAGTGACTTGGTTTCTGTCACACTGTCAATGTGTGCTATTTGAAAAATGTCAGCTACGAAAAGTTTGATGATGCCGCATTTTTTTGCACGCGAAATCGTTGATGATTGCCTCCAGGTCCGTATCTTTACGAATCTCATGCTCCATGCTAATCAGAGACAGCATGCTTAGTTTTCTTGCACAATTGAACTTCGAAGATAATTCTGAATCCTACGTAACTTAGAAAAAGACGGCTCTTCAGTACAGTTGGAAACAATGAGGCACAACTATATGCGGAGGGCAACTTTAGTATTTGGAAAGGCAGAGTGAAACCCAATTTCCACAATAAATAAATGCATTCGAAATTCTGTACATTTTCCGCTACAATGAACAAGATTAGCTTTTTGCTTGTCCAAAATGGCGTTGTTGTACGAATATGTTTTTTTGTGGTGTGCAATCTGGGTTTATTTGAAATCACTGAGTGGGAGCCCTCCACGTGTCTGTTAAAGACAGACATCTTGGCAGGTAATGCAGTGAGGCAGTGACACTGCTGATAGCGGTAAGTCATGTATGGTTTTATACTGCACGAAAAGAAGCATGAGTAAATCTGTAGCAGTGCTTCCACAAGTTGGAAAATCCATTGTTAATGTGAGACTGTGATCAACGTGCCCGAGTAAATAGTTTAATCAAACGACCCTTATGCAGGCTTCTTTTCACACAGTATAAAAATACGTGGCTTGTTAGAATACGTCTATGCAAACTTGTGGAATACGTCTTTATCGTTAAGGTCTAGTTCCGACTTCTTTGTGAGCGCTAGGTGTACAGCTATATTTGCCATGGCGAGTTTTCGTAATTTATCCGCTCAGTTTTTTAAGCCTGTGTGGTGTTCTAACTTTAGTAAATTGTCCGCTAGTCTTGTCAACATATAGTTTTACTTCTCATTGCTTGAAACAGTTTTGCGAGAGTGTCTAACTTTCTTGTCATTTCACCGCTCATATTTCTTCTGGCCGTTGATTATTTTTTAAATTATGGCTTATTTGTTGAAAACGCTCGAAAAAATGGATATTAAAAGCATTTCTGATAGCCGAAGTGTAAAAACATTTCATGCTAAAGATTGAGAATGAGGTTCGACCGGCACAGACTAATGGGGTATAAAGGGTAAAGCGTTTTGTGAACGTCCATTTGCATTGTTAGCAACCTGAATAGGATAAGCAAAGTTTCGACATTGCTCCCCCTGGAAAATTTTCTACGGACGCCCATAGATGCACTGATTTCAATTTAATTCTTGGGTCATAAAGCTTGGTGCTGTAGGGTTCAATTCTTTTAAGTCACTCGACAACGATAAATCCCAAAGTTGTCAGTTTTATTAACCTATATGTTAACACAGTAAACAAAAAGCTCTACATTTTTGACGCGTGGTGTACAGCATAAAAACATGAAAAAACAGAAAAGGAGTGTTTTGATATTCAAGCGTGAGGCCCCCAAAAGCGCGAGGCCCCCGGCGTTTGCCCGGTTTGCCCAATGGTTAATCCAGCCCTGCACACAGGCCTAGCCTAAATAGCAGTGATAGGTTTGTGGATTTGAACGAGATATGGTTTTCGGCTTCGGATGGATTTTGAAATAAAATTGTTGTATCGGATTTGGATTCGAAAAACATAAATACGTTCATCTCTGCAAAAGGCACAAAGTAAAAGTATGAGGCCGACTGCCATGATCACGATTCCGTATTTATTCGATTGTTAGCCGCCTTTGATTGTAAGCTGCACGTGAACATAGGTTACCTAAGGCTCTGAGGTACTTTCGCGTACTAGCACGTTTCGTGTTTAATTGGCAACTCTGGAGATATTGCGTATTGCTTACACCACTGCAGCTGCCTTCTGTTCATCTAATGATGTAATTCCTCTTGTGACTGAGAGTGCACTTGTACACGTGATGCTGGAGAGAAGAATAAGAATGCGAAAAAAGAGTTTGTCGACAAAACGTAGCCAAGGAAAGTCTGAGCATCAGCTGACATTTCGATAAGCTAAAGGAAAAAAGTAAGCCGTCCTCGATTGTAAGCCGCACGAAATGATGAAAAAAAAGCATTATTGGCCACGGCTTGCAATCAAATAAATGCGGAATGGAGATACTACATTAAACTACGATAATGCGTCCAATGTATTGTGCGCTGCTGGCCCTTCAGTGAAATGGAAAGACTCAGCTCTACCTCGGTGTTAGCTCAGTAGCTGGTGGAACAGCTGATCTCGAAAATCTAGCATAATGCCACTAGGGGGCACAGTCAAAACAGAAAATTTGCGCCAATATTAATCATGCGTCACTGAAGCAAAAAAAGTTCACTTCTTTGTGTGCAAACGAACTGGCTGTGGCAATCAGATGTTTGGAGATTTTTTAAAAATGACCGTGACAGGTGTCTCGAGTCATTGAGTTGAGTCTTTCGGTAAAATACCTGATTCTAGTCGAGCCTTCACAACATCGTTTCTCAACATGACTCGAGTCACGCTATCACTGGGGAGTTGCGACGTGTGAATTTATACCTATGAGGCTTGAAAATTTAACATATTGTGAAAAACAAGGTGGAGGGGGCAGAGCATTTATTGAAATAGGTTAACCTCATTTATGTACAACATCTATTTAGCTTATAAAGTCAACGCAAACGGATAAATTTCAACAGTGAAAAATCAAAGACTGCATGCAAAAAGCTGTTATCTAAGTACAGCAAGGACTGCTAACCTACAACCCTGATGTCGACATGAAATACTCAGTGAAAACAATTGGGAAATAGTGACTTTTATGTGTGAAACTATCAGAAGTCAGAAACATCTTTGAAAATACAATAAAAAGATAAAAGCCCTATCCAAATGTATTGTAGTTTAAATTAGCTATAATCACCAAATCGCCATTCCCGACTTTAAGAAAGGGTTTAACAAAGTTGGACAAATTTAGGCTCGACCGTTAGGTTTTTGTTGACGGTGAGAACACGCAGTATACTAAGAGGTCACATCTCTAAATATAGTCCAGACCTTCGTATTGAGACAAAAATTGTGGAACTGGAAGAGGAATAAAAGGTTTGCTCACCGGTTGTTCAAAATCTTGTCATATTTACAAGGAATAACTGAAAAATGACAATGTTTTCAATTTAAACAAATAATCATAACTTTGAGGTTCCGAGTACTGCATTAGACTCCTGTGGAAAACAGGCCTGGATGAGCAACCGCGTGGTATTGAAATGATGATCGAATGGGTTGTAGCGTTTAGAGTGTGGTCCAAAAAGGGTTAATAGAAAAGGCATTATGGAGTGAAAACAAAGCGGTCTAAAAAGCGAAAAAACGGATTTACTTTACAACTTCAGCGACAATGTGCATTTAACACCTGCCAGCGGTCTGTGATACGGCTTTTTCGTCTTGGATATACAAGACTTACAATCTCATTCGCGCCCTGATTTCCATCACAATCACGTAAACATTTTCCACCACGGCACGCTGATTGCATAAGTAAAACAAACTTAGAAGTTAAAAGAATGAAAGCAGACAAGAGAAAGTCTGCCCAAGGTGTTTTATCTATCACTAGAACTCTCATGCTTTGGTCAACGTAATTCAGGGGTTATTGGGCAGGGGTGAACCACTGGCGTAAAGTAGACAAAACCTACCATTCTTAAATTACTTCAAAAGTTAATTTTTATTTCACTTGACAATAGAATAGTCGAAAATGAATCAAATTTCAGGAAAAACAAGATGAAATATTGCATGATACTTTCTCTCCATTTCCTTCAACTCCCTTAAGAATCCTTAAACTTTTTTCAAAAATTTCAGTGTATTTCAACTAATTTTAACAGCAACCAAGAAAGATGGCCAAACTGGTTCATCGAGAAGACGGCATGTTTATGAACGTCGGAGGGCAGGGGTGGGCCTTGCCACTCTCCTGGATTTTGAAATTTGACATTTTCCTTTTGCAGAGCAAAAAAGGTTGTTTTCTTAGTTTCAAGCCGGTATAACGAAGTTTCACCACTTTCGGCCCCGGTTGGAAAAATATTTTTGGCTGCCCCTGGGAAAAACCCTTCCGACGCCCATGAGCATGTTTGTATGCAAAACACATTAACATGACTTCTTTCAACATATTTGCCCTTAATTAAGTTATCGTATGTACACCCATACCACGTTGTAGACAAATCTGACGATAATTGGGTTATTTAAAATGCAGGTCGGAGATAAATTATCTGCTCGCAAAACAACTGGAATTTTGCAACCATTAAAAAAGAGGTCATAACATTTTCAAATATGTAATAACTAATTCGATGTGCTGATTGCAGAAGGGCCATGTCTAGCATTATTATTTCTGCAGCCTATTTGAGCAAATGATGGTTATTTATAAACCGCCTACGTTTACCTTCGGGCGTCCTGACAAGCGTTATATGATGAACACCTCTACAGATGCCTTCATGTATTCAGATCAGGCACCAGAAGCTGCTGTGGACAATCGCGGCCTGTAACACTTAGATTGCAAATTTAGCCAATCCCACATTTCCTAGTACGACTCAAATATTTCAAACTCAGATTTTATTTTGGCATATTTAAACGTCTTTCGTATTATTAAAATTAATCTTGGAGCCTGTCAGTTTTTCACGCACTTTAGCGCGTACGTTTTGAAGTGACGAGATAGTACAAGTGATTGCCATGGGCTCCCCCTTCCCCCATTCCGACCACCATTGTGACTGGCAGTCTTGCGATTTGAGTAGCGACGCCGATGCTTTTGTAAATGACCCGTAAGTAAACTTTTGTTCTGAATGGTTGTAAAACAAATAGATGTGTTTCACATTTGTCAACACTTTGTGCAGATTTTTGCCAGAATGTTTGTGCATGAGATTAAAAAAGTTTCTNTTCTGANTAGAATAACTCACCCATAGGGAAACATATGTCCTTTCACAAAAATAAGTNATATCCTAACCACTGCATGAAGGCAATTTGCTTTATAAGATAAATTACTTCAGAAAATGTATATCTGATGAGGCGATATGACCTCTGGTAAAACTCTACCAAGATGAGCAAAAATGTATAAGTCTGAAAGGACAAACACGGGGTTCTTGGTAAAGTATATCAGAAAAATGTTCGTTTGTACTAAATTGATTGGCCTTGATCGTACCGTTTGCTAACTGTATCATGGAGCTGGAGCATAAGATCAAATGCAAATAGATTTTCTCTTTATAGGTTTGATTACAAGGAAACAGTCATATTTTGTAAAGAGTAACGTTGTGAATGGCTTTCATCGCTTGCACTCGCTGTGATGACTTCTGTCATTTGCAACGATTTGAGTCACACTTCCTTTGCACGCTCCAAAAGTCTTCGATCTTTCCCTATGCTGCATGTGAATGAATCTGATGACGAAGTAATTTAATGCTCGCCTTGCGACACCCGAGAACAGTATATCGTACAGCACCTAACATGTTTGATAGTGTTCTTAGGCGGGACGTGTTACTGTAAACAGCAATTGGGCCACTGCTACAGATTGGTCCAGAAACTGAAGAGACCTTGTTCTCTAGAACAGTGGTTCTTACACTTTACAAACACGCCAAACCTTTACGTAGTTTTCAAGCTTTTGTCAAACCCCGTTTTTGCCTAATACAACAAAAAGTAAAAATGGGTTACTGAAATCAGATGACCTTCGTCGAAACCCTGAAACGGCTCCGTCGAACCCTAGGGAGGGCTTAGGGGTTCGATCGAACCCAGTTTAAGAACCACCGCTCTAGAGTATTCTGTTTGCCTAAACATGTGCAACGTAACAATGCAATATCAAAAAGCGCAAGCTTCACAGCAACCATATCAAAGATTATGAAAGCTTAATTATTTCAAAAAAATGGGTAATGTGTGTTTACTTTGCTTGACAGCATTTAAACTCAGAAAAACAAATATAAAAGACACTGCAGAGCAAATGCAACAAAATAATTTTTTCATCGTCACGAAAGTAAATGATATATGATTCATTTATGATTTACCAGCGTAAAGTGATTTTGTAAATCAAAATAATAACTTGTTTCCAGCAACGTAAGCTCTCATTTTTTCTGAAAAAATGAAATCATTATTTCTAGCAAACAGCTTTGTACTTTCTGAAACAACAGATGATATCAATATGAACTCTTGCAAGTAATATACAATTTTCCTCGTTACTTGAATGAAATGCGGGATTGAAACTTCATATAAAAAAACAGAGCCTACGTATGTTTGGTTCATCAACTCGCGTGCATTTTCCTGAGCACAGTTATATTTGTTTTCGCGTAACTGCGTAGAGATACAAAGTCCGTGATAAATCTTTTGCGGTTTAATGGTTTTGTAGATTTTAGTGTAAGTTCAGTACAAACTGAAGGCTCGCCTGAATTGTTCCCAGCTAAGCCTTATGCACATCGTGATGCTAGCTCTGCTCATAAAAATATTCGCATATAACAAATGTCCAACATGTTTTCAATTCTCATAAACCAAATGGAAAAAAACATGGAAGGAAGTATAACCACAGAGATTTTGAAGTTTTGCTTAAGGGTTTTTTTCAACAGAATGTTGAGAAGAATTTTTGTCAACAGAATGTTGAGGAAAATAATATCAACAAAAATAAAATTTATTTTCAATCCTAAGCTAATCGCTTGTTATGTTAAACCATGTATATGCGACTTGATTACGATAGAAATAGCAACGAATCAGTTTTTTTTATTTTGTCACACTTGCTACGCTTCACATAGGTTTCCAGTAACAGCGACAGTTTATATTGCTGAGCTGCAGTCTTCCAAGGAACTCGAGGAGGTAAACTACTGACCTGAAGCACATAATCGCTGTACTGTAGTTAGATACGTTAAGGCAACCCATGTGCAAAGACACGAAATAGTTAACATACAGCGGTGAAAGACTTAATTTCATTGCGAATCCAATGTCATAACAATAAACCCCATCATGGGCGTCAGCAGAAATTTTTCCGGGGGGGGCAACGTTGACATTTCACTTATCCTTTTTCACGTTGCGAAAGATGCAATGCAAATGGACTTTCACAAAACGATTTACCCTTTCTACACCACAAAGAAAATTCCCCATGAAAGCACGCGCTCCGTTCGCATTATTTTGAAATCGCATTCAGGTGGTCTTGTATTCGAGTTTGCGAAAGGTTGTACTTATTTTCATCCTTTACAGCTTTTGCTGGATTGGGGTATCATCCAATATCATTATTATTGTGAACTGCAGACAACTGAGTCTGAAATGGACTTGAAGTATCAACAACTGCGTTTGCGGTGCTCACATTAGTCTGTGTGAATTGAACCTTGATTCTCAAAAATTTGGTCTGAAATGTATTCTATACTTTGGCTATCAGAAATACTTTTTCTTTTCATAAACTATCAATACCCATTTTTCGAGAACTTTACACAAGTAAGTCATAATTTTAAAATAATCAACGGTCAGAACATCAGTAGCGGTGAAAACCACGAAAGTTAGACACTCTCGCAAAATTCTTTCCAGCAGTGAGAAGCAGATCTGTAAATTGACAACGACGATCGGACAACTTACTAAAGTTAGAACATCGCGCAGGCTTAAAAATTGCGCAAATGAATTATGAAAATTCGCCAGAGCAAAACCAGCTTTGCACTTGCTCACTCAGAAGTCAGAACAAAACCTAATGTACATGGGCGTCGGAAAAGGAGGCAGGGGGGCGCTTCCCTGGATTTTGAAATTTTCAGTAAAAAAGATTGTTTTTTTAGTTTTAAGTGGGAAAAAGCAAATTTAACCACTTTTGGCCCCCCTGGAAAAATTTTGAAAAAATCCCCTACTGGCCCGCCTGGAAAAAATACTTCCGACGCCCATGCTTATATATATTTACACAAGCCTGCATACATAACAAACCACACAGTGTGTTAAAAGAAGACTGCGTAAGCGTAGTTTGATTAAGTCAGTTTGGTGCAACTACAGGCCCGCTGGCTGCATGTGGCCCGCCTCACCGTTTTCAGTGGCCCGCGGAAGCATTCAGAAAAATCTTCCAATTTGAAATTTGTTGAAAGCATGTGAGGTTGCATTTGTTTCATTGAATTGCTTGCGCTGGATATAATGGATTTGCACAAGAACAATGAATAATACGTTTTCTGTGTACCATTATTGTTTTTGTTTAAATGATTTATTTTAGGATCAAATTAGAAAGTACCCTCCTCTAGGACACCCTCCTCTAGGACACCTGACTGTATAACCTCTGTGTTTTTACGGTGCCCCGGCGTTCGTTGTCTTTAAGAGTACATCTGGCACATGAACTCAATACCGCCAAATTAATCTGTCTACATCTATCAGCTAAACCCGACTTTCTCAAAGTAACCCTCGAGCCAAATTAATTACCCATCGCTGCAATAGGAAATTTTATTTACTGTTGAACAAAGAACAAGCATAAAATCTTTTATTAAAAATGTAGGCTGCAATACTAATGGTGTTAGAGACTGTAAAGAGCTTCTGGAAATTAACCAGCAAAAATAGATTTCCCAAATTGAAAGATTTCGCACTAAAAAATGCGCTCAAGGTTTGGAAAGACATACATGTGTAAGAGTAGGCTACGAACATTTTCTACGATGAAGCAAGTCAAATCTACTGTACAAACAGAAATTGAATGGCATACGAAACACTGGACGATAGTCGCCGACTTGCTACCACTAACACTGGCATTGTTGAAGGGACGATGATGTCAGAAAAGTCTCGCCTACAGTCAGGCATCCCACCGATAGAGATTAGTAATAATTTGCAATTTGCTATTGTGTAAAATTTCCATGACGCACTCAGGTATCTTCCCTTTTTTAGTTTTAAATGTTGTGAATCTGTTGTTTTATACATCATTTTATTGGAAGTGGCCCGCAAGTTGTGACGTGTTTGTAAAATGGCCCATAGGTGAAAAGTGGTTGGCCCACGCTGGATTAAGCTAATCACTCAGGCACATTGGTCACACTCCGTCTCACACTAGCAATGGATTTATGAAGCTTGTGGTTGCATTGCTACAGATTCACTCTGGCTTCTTTTCACACAGTATAAACCACGTGCCTTACCGCTATCAGCAGTCACTGTCTCGCTGCATTATCTACCAAGATATCTGCGTTCAATAGCAAGCAGCAACATGCGGCAAAACGCCTACTGTCGTAATTTGATGTGAACCATGTTATTGTCACAAAATAAAGACCAACAGCAGAAGAATTCCCCCCTGAGTTCGGCCACGCAATGGAGCATAAGTGAACTGAAAGCTCAATACTGCATGACACCAAACCTGGCTCTTGTGCAGTGTGTGTCTTACCGACAAAGAAAGTGTCATTGCAAGAAGTAAATCAATTAATTGAAATTGAACTGCTGACTCCATCTTTTCTAGAAAATTTTGGTTCTTAGGCCCAATTTCCAGGGGGTCAAATGCCCGTTTTGCCCCCCCCTACGGACGCCGTTGAACCCCATACAGTGTTAATTTTGTACACCTGCCGATATTTGCTTGTTTACCACTTACACCATCAGACAAAGCCAAACAGCGAGAATAAACAAGTCCTATTTCACGGTGAACTTACCATTGCGGTGGTAACGATGTCATTCCTCTTTGCTGCTGCTAAATGCATCTCTTCTTGTTCACGGTGGCTTTCGACTTGAGAATCAGACAAAGCACTGCCACTGGCAGAGACTGTTAAGTCTGCATCATTGCAGACTTTACCGGGAGATAGGTTTGGTTCGACAGGCCTCAAATCTGTTTTACAGGCTACGAGAAGCTTTGGAATGCCTGGGCAAAAATGTTTGACTTCTGGATCCCAACGCACCTCAATGTTCTGGAAGCTTGATATGCTAGCAACATCGTAGCACAAGATGAGAACATTAGCATTGTCGTACGACATAGGGCGCAAACGATCATAATCTTCTTGGCCTGTGATAACAAAATCCAACACAAGTGTTTTAAAAATGAAATGTTTAGATAAAAGCTTAAAGGTTCNTCATGACACATTACTAAAGACTCTGATATTGTAACCATTGTTATAAAAACAAAACNTTGTCACTGTGGTTAAAATTACCTTAAATGTTTGACGCGCTACATTTTGGCGTTGCTATGAAAAGCACTNAGTACAATTGGATGTGTTTCACACGAACTCAANCTCATGCACAATCTGACAGCTGACACCAACGAACAGATCTTGGCGAAAACTATTTTAATTGAAGTCGTACAGTGCACCCGGGCAGGGGCGGATTTAAAGTTGTGTGGGGCCCCTGGCCGAAACTTAGAAAGGGGCCCTTTCTATATATATATAAAACTGTCGTTAATAGGGAAAAAAAATAAATGAACGAACTGAAGTATTTCTATTGTTGAAGCAAAAAAGCTTGAGCAAAAAAAACGAATCGTCAACTAATATGGACGTCACAATATGAACGAAACTCATTGATTTTAAGTCTCCATTTCTTGCTGGAGACTTGAAACCATGTCCATAAATGTTCACAAAACACCGGTGGAATGCTTTTTAATATACAGTGGCACCCGTCGGCGACCACTCCACTATCATGACCACTTTAACGCGGTCTTTCCTATGTCATTACTCATTACCGTTTGTTTCACTAACGCGTCCACCACGGTACCCATTTCATTTTTCTGTTTACAATCAAGGACAAATTAGTAAGACTATTGGTAGGAACAAAAGCATGCAGTCACTTATCAATAACTGTTGTGAAACTCACTTTCACTTATTAGTATGGTTTTACGTTCGTTCATAAGACATAACACTACTGAATTGTTTTTATTTTTCTACTGCACTTGGAATATAAAATGGAACTCAACAAAATTCTTAACCAAAGCACATCTCACGACTTACGTCGTAAATCGAATAAGTCATTGAGTTTAGCTTGAGCAATCATAGAGTTACTTGAATGAAATGTAAACAGAACCAGTACGTCCTTGATACAGTTTAATTCTTGTTATCAGTTAACGTTTTAAGTAACTCGATATCTGCCGACTTTTCTTTTCATTATTGCGTTTATTCTGTTTTAAG
>JGI24158J21664_10012361_pt1 | contig 11314 bp, 9 predicted proteins | sample Ectturendosymbi3_FD_21664 | JGI IMG/M metagenome (IMG submission 21664)
TGGGGCTTTTCTGGTTCGCAAGAGGGGGGGGGGTAGGTTTCGATTGGACGCGGCGGCTTCAGTGGCCATGCGACGAGAGCTGGGGGCGAGAAAATGTCGCGCTCTCAGCGTCCGCGCGCGTAATCCCCACTAGAAGTCCTTTCATGTAAGAGGCTGACGCGACGGATCGGAGCGCGTTTGTTTCTCGAAGCTTGACGTGCGTGGGAGATCGTCCCGTGTGACGTCATAGCGGAAAGTGTGGGAACGGCTGGGCAAGTTCAAGCTGTGGAACGTTCATTACACGCCGCGATGCGGGCACGCGGCCTAGAGCGGGCGATTAAGCTGGCAGAGGCATCGAACCTCCCCTGTCAATTATCTTTGCACAGATATCGCGAACCGGCAATTACGTCCAGTGTTGAAATTCGTCTGTCGATGCGAAAACAAAGCGCTGTCGCGCGCGCGTCTGGTTAAAGTCATCCTCCCTGTCCTGCCATCCTTCGTTCGATGTTTTGAAGTCTTCGCTTCGCCCAGTTTTGTTCCGTCGAAAAATAGTTTTTTGAGGTTTCTTTTATTTGCTGGTCACCCATTGGGGGTTTAGCCCGAAACTAAGCTGACCCCTCCAAGCCACCATGAGACCAGCAAAACGCTTGTTTTGCCCACGCCAAACGAAACCAAGACTTAACAATTGCACTGACGTCCTACAATGACGTCAATTAAACTACAAGAAACATTTTATTGGCAAGCAATTTCGATACGGTCATCGTTTCGCCTATTATGCTCTCATCACCACTGACATTTATAGATTTTTGCGGACTGGTTTGCACTTCAATCAGCAAACAATGTCACTTGTAAGTTGCGCTGGTGTTCTCGGCGTTTTTTTTTTTTAATTAGCAGGTTACCTCTTATGGGTTCAGCGTCCAAGTTGTTTTATTTGCTTTGCAGTCATAAACAGCTGCACAATCCACATCCCAAGCAACGACACAGAGCTTGGCTACATCGCTCAAGAATCTGACGTTTGTGGTGTTCGTGGAACGTGTGTCAGTTTGCAAAACAACCGCTTCAGATGCAAGTGCGATCCTGGATTCACTGGCGTGCACTGCGAAATGAGTAAGTCGATTCAACGAGGTTGCGTAAATGGGCTTTTTTGGCCACTGCTCTGCCCGCCAGATGGCGAAAATAGAACCTTGTGCGTGATGTCAGCCGTTTGTGAGGTAACAATATACAGCGGTAATGGTAGTCAGGTGATAGCGTTCAACTTTGACGAAAGAGACGAGAGTGCTTGTTTCGCGTACGACGAGAAACTGACGCCAGATTAGATTCTCGCCAAATTATCCGCTTAAACACGGAAGGCCTGCGCGCCCGGGGCAATCCTCGTAACGAACACCTGCACACCCCCAGTCTGGAACCGACCAGGGCGAAAGTCCTGGCGTTTTGCGCAGGTCGCTTTTTTCGCGCGAATGTTACGAAACGCCGTAAATGGTGATGGATCGGAATCCGCGATCTTTCCGCGCGGCACGTGACGAGCAATGCGGCGAATGCCGCCTTTCCAACTCGCTGCCACGCTTAATAAACTAAATTGCGCTCTCCGTGTCGCTGCTGGCCTTTCCTCGACCTTGGGGTTGTTATAATGGCCCCTGTAACGGCCCCGATCTGCCCACGGTCAGCTTCCCCCGCAACGCCGCCTCGCATTGTTCGGGCGTTTGTCATCATGCTTTTGTTGCGGTGGTGGCGTTGTATCTATTTCCGCACAGCGCTCTGCATCTGGAAAGGTCTCTTGCGCCAACCTGTAGCGCCTCTGCGCTGGTTACGCCGAATGCAGCTTGCGCGATTGTGTCGTAATAACGTTCGTGATGCAGCATTTCTGTCCCTGGCTGGACAGACCGTGTGGCAAGTTTGCGAGTTTCAGGAATGCTGTATTGTATGCAGACGACCGTTTCGACGTGTTTTAGTGAACACCTACTGAACGTTAACTTCTGCTTACATACATAGTTGGGTCATTTCCTTTTCACGCTAATCCGCTTGACTTGGTATCCACGTGAATACCGCCATTGTTGCTTTCTTACCTTGTTGCAGATTGATCTTTTGTTGGAACTGTGGTTACTCTTGTTTCTTACTTGCGATACATAGTTGCGCCTAAGCGAAGGTCCGAACTCACAACATGCACAAGCAGATGCAGGCAGCTGAAGTACCAATTGTGTCGTAGAGAATATGTACAATGACGACACAGACCATCTGATTAGCACTGTTTATGTTCAAGGTGTGACGGGAACGCCTCGGCCTTGTTCTTTCGCAGTCATCGAACCGTGTTATAAATCCTTGTGAAGTCTTACGAGTCGTTGTGACGTCATAATGGAACAGCTGGCGTCCTGTCAAAGCGTGATGGTGGTCACTGCAGCGAGAAACGGCTACTTTGCTGCTCTTATCTTAATGGCGCACCAACTCGTTACAGAAATCAGGCCGGCGAGTGTCCAAAGTTTAATGTCGGGGTGTCCATCGCTTTAATTGCCCCTTCGCGCAGACTGCTATCTACCGCAGGCACTGAAAGCATTTTTAATTTTCGCTTGGGGGGGCCGTTGTTTGTGCGTCAGCTCTCCCATGACAGCCGTCTACCCTTATCACCGCCCGACCGGTGTCAGGTTCCACCCGCGCGATTGCGCTCGCCCCACAATCCGTTCTGTCCGGCTGCTGCTAATGCGCACTGTACTGGAACGGATTAAGATCGAGCCTCACTCGTCTCATGCGCCCACTGGCGGTGGACATGTTGTAATTATCGGTTGTCGTTCAACTCCAACGAAATGAATCTTCTGGTGTGAACAGAGTCGCAGTAGGGCTTCCAGCACGAGGTCTGACGCAACAGGTTGCCTTAGAGAATGTTGCGGTTCGTCTATCCAAGCATCATTTCCCTGTCATCCATCGATCGGCATAGCTACCAGCTCGGCATTGCCCCCCCACGCGTCATTCGTTTCACCCCCCTTGTGCGTAGCCAGTGACCGACGAATTGCCGCGCGCTGCTTTCCAACTCCTGGTTTGTGGCAGTTTTTCTTTTTGAGNCACAGCCCCGGAGCTTCACAGTAGTCCGTCCATACATGCAACACTCGCAGCAGTCGGAACGTGACGGNCGTCGCTAAACTTAAACCGGTTCCGCTTCGTGGAGCGAGTTCGGTTCCGCTCATGGTTTCGCCGAATCGTATCGTATCGCGCAGAAGCGCCGTCTGTCCGTTTCCGTTCTTGTGCTCTCGCACGTCTCGCTGCCACTGCTGCCTTTGCAGTCTGTTCAAGGTGCTTAGAAACGAATGCTTTCACTGCACAGAGCAAAACGCAACCGAAAGTAAGTTGGCAAGCTTTATGCGAGGTAACTGTTCTCTTGTATACAGTGGTTGAGCAAAGTTTAGCTGCGGCATGGCATAGTTTTATAATGTTTTGCTGCGCGGTCATCTGAGCGAAGCAGTGTGAAAACAATAACAACGAGGCAATTCTGTGGTGATTGCGATTCTCGCTTTTCCGACCCCTGTCTTCACGCGCATGTTGAGTTCGAGGCTGCCTAGCAACGAGGAATCAGAAGGGTGTGCTGTGCTGGCGTGCACATTGTTGTGGAGCTGTTCCTGAAGTTCAAAGTACAAGTCATTTCCATGCAGCACAGCAATAAATGAAACGCCGGCAAACTGCAATTCCTTTGATCGGTTTTGTGATTTTACCCCTCGGTCTGCAGATTGATCCGTTTTGTGGAACACCTCGGTCAAATGAGTAATCCGCTTTTCGCAGAGATGCCACCGACCGAGAGAACAACGCATGAAAAATGTCGCGCTGTCAGTTGTGAGCGAGAGCATCTTTGTTCAGGCAGACTTATTTGCCGCGAGAAGCGCTCGTTTCGTATCACGCGATCCATTACTTTACTTTTTAATGCCAGGTATTTCTCGCGCTTCACAAGTTTCGAACAACAACTCACTCCCCCGTGTCTGACGATTGGCCACTGACCCCTCATTAAATAATTTATTGTCTGCTGCTTCTAAAGGCGCAACGCGTGTCGCGCTGTTGACGAACAACAATTGCGCGCCGCATACGTGCGATAGCTCTGTTGTCGTGCGATCACGTCGCCGTCGTTTTGTGGAAATACTCGACTTCACTTTCTTTTTCGTTGGTAAATTTGCGCCGACACCGCAAACTGCGCCGCGCCCGCCAGTCCTTTCGCCTGTTGCTGCTTGCGGAGCTCTGCGACCAAATGGATGGATTTAGTGGCAGGGCGTTGCCATTCGCAGCACTTCTCGCTGCCAACTGTGGCTTGTAAATCACCGTACCAATGCTCTCTCGCCGCGTGACGCTTTTTTTTTTTACCAAACCCGTTTTAAGACCAACGGCCGGGTTTCCTTTGTCTTTGTCCTGCGCGGGCCCCGATTCGCACACGTCGCTAACGATCGGCACCGACCTCCATCTGTCGCCGCCACCCCCCCGCGACGACGCCGAACCGCTTGTCATTTACACGCACCGTTCAGTGCGTTGCTCCGGAACAGGACGACTTATACGTGTGTTCTGCATAATTAACTGCACAAACCTGCCCGCTCGCAGTCGTAATATGCCTAATACCGGGAGTTGTCGTTCGTGCTGTTTGGATGAGCCTTTGCTTAATAACCTGTTGCATTCTACGGCTCGCCCTAGCTTTCCTTTGCGTCCGCAAATAAAAACAACTGTTTAAGGACGTAATTTTCGACCGTGTACTCCGTTGTTGATCGCATATGCGCTGTGGTTGAGCCGGTTACGAGACGCGTCTTTCCGTTGGCTGTTTTTCGTAGTCTTCGACTTGACTACAGGGTTGGCTTGAGTTGGCTTGATGCTTTGAAGAGGTACTGAAAACTCTTCATCACTTCACTCGGAGCGGCTCATAGTTGCTACTGCTTGGTTTTCTTGATACCAGTGAAATGTACGTCAATGTCATGTTTTTTCGCACATTTATTTGGTTTGCATGAAACGGCATATTTTCTTGGAAGTTGCTGTGTGCTTGCAGGCTGTGTGTGTGATCACAGGCGTGCTGAGAGCCTAAACGGATTTTCATTTCTTGCTTTTCTAGATATCGACGACTGTCAGACTGCTCTTTGCGCCAACGGCGGAACATGCATTGACGGCGTGAACGACTACACATGCGTTTGCCCTGCCGGGTGGGAGGGAAAACACTGCGAGAGAGGTTGGTTGGTTTGTCAGCCCGAAGTGTTATGCCAATAGTTACTTACTTGTAGGGTGAAAGCAATTACTTTGTCACAGGCAGAACTTGATGCAGCTCAATATTTTGCCGTCCTAAGCGATTGCCACTGTTCTTAACAGAGTAACAGATTTTATCAAGCGACAACCATTTTTTCATCTCTAGTTTTCAAAATATACTGCCTCAGTATTAAAAAGCAAGAGGCTAAATGTTTTCGTTAATGTTGATGGGCTCACCGTCACAAAACGTCAGCGCTAAGATTTATGCCGTTTTTTTTTTCAGCATGTTTCTTTTCATTTTTGCAGACATTAATGATTGCTTGCCTGACCCTTGCCACGGGAGGGGCAGGTGTGTTGACCTCACCGATGACTTCATCTGCGAATGCAGTGGAGCGTGGAAAGGCAAGACCTGCAATTCGAGTGAGTGTTACGAGCATTTTATTGATTGCCAAACGATCACGTGAACAGCGTCTGAAATGTCGTCCTCGTTACGCCGCAATGTTAACGATGGTGAAGCTAAACTTTCGGTTTTCTCTTACTGACGAGCGCTTCGTTATCGATTCGAAATTAGATAGGTCTGTTAAAAGTTATTTGAGCGCGCCTAAAACACTTTTTGTTTGATGTAATAAACCAAGTGATTCTTTTTATCGGCGCGCGAACCTTCATTGCCTATTTGAGAAGCTGGAATGCTGTAGCACGTTGCGTCACAGTAAATCTCATTTGGCGCAAAACCCCCCATTCATAGTGAAACCAGAGACCGGAGGCGGTCTTTTAAAGAATCCAGTGCTTTGTGACGCCACAATGCCCGAATCCTCCCTGCCCATATACAGCACCAGCTATCCGGTCCATTAGTCACCGAGATTTGGCACGGATAGCGTGGTGGTGGGAAATGTTGTTTAATCCGATACTTTGAGCGTCGGTTTTCGCCCCGTAGTGTTTCGTTGGACCGGCTTTCGCTTTAAAAGCGTCACTTGATCTTCAATCTTGCATCGTATCGAACGTAACAACAAGCAGCTGAGTTGAAGCTTGCTCCCGTTTATTTAATCGGCCTGGAGTCTTATCTGATTTGCTGTCAGCCTCGCTTGTCCTTCATTAATTGGCGCACGCCCCATGTTATTTCTGTCCACGTCATTCCATTCGGCGCTGACGTCACGTTCGCCCGAAACGGGTCCCATGCAACCCTACACCCCTCAGCACGTGGAAGACGCGCGGGGGTTGTTTCATGTTCGAACCGCGCGATATTTTACCCGGCGAGGTTTTCTTTTCGCTTTCTCAGCTGGAATGAGTTTTGCGTCACGATTGTTCTGGTGATGAGAAAAAGAAAAATAGCGCGTCTGATGTTTGAAAATAATTAAAACGCTGTAAGAAGGTGGATAAAAAAAGGGAAATATAACACCAAACGCGAAACGGTAACACACCAAACACGAAACGATTTACGTTTTCCGTTTGAAGGCTTCCACCAAAGCCTCCTTGCTTGCACCCACTGTAAGAGCGAGGTAACCCAGCGGAGTAAGGCGGCCGGGAATTTCGTCAGTAATCCGTCCATCCATCAAACTCTGGATAGTAGCGGGCGGCATGTTCAGGCATGCCACGCCACGCACCACAATCCCACGGTATCGTATGGCTGCACAAACCAGATACAAAGGCATCGAAATCCCGACGGGAATACTGGGCCGCTGTTGTGCGCGGCTGCCGGCGAGAATATCGCCACCAGGTGTTCATTTCGCTCGATCGACGTGCGATGGGGCGATTTCGCGACCGCTGGTCGCCCAACTGCGCAAAACACACGACGAGAACCTTAAATTCGACAAGTGGTTTCGTTGTTCTCTGCTGCAGTATTACTTCGTCTATCTCGATTCCGGCGCCATTATGCGACACGCTTTCTTGTTTCGCTGTCAGCAAAAGACCGGATCCGAACTTCGTAAAGCCTGTTGTGAAACGGAATTGCCGGCCAATTGAAATGGGTGCGATTTACAAAGACCTGTTGGTTTTATTCTTGCTTCGTCATGGCGAAACGAACCGACCCAACAACTTGAAATCGTTCGTTGTGGACCACAGCTTTGTGTACCGTGTGTGAAGTTCTCTATGTGTTCAGCATTTTCATAACGACTCGAGTGCAGCTTAGCGACGCGTCAGCCGGCCAGAAGTTGCGGCTCTGGTTTCGCGACTTTGTTCCAGCGGTTGGTGAATGCAGTTCGCCGTGAAGCCCCCCCCCAGGTAATTACGTTCCCACCGTCGGCCCCACTGGTTTTCCTCGGAATCGTCGACGTCTTTTTCGCCCGAAACGCAAACACAGGCGAAACTCGTGTAACTGAACACGCAACCTGAAGTGCACTGGCAAGTTTGCATGCTCGTCAACCCTCCCACCCTTGCTCTCCTCTCGGGCGTTGGTCTCTTTGCGTTCCCTGCTGTCCCTTGCAGGTCTAACACTGGCAGCAAAACGGATGCGTGCGGTGCCATCACTGGATGCGCCTGATGATCATCCCTGTTTAAAACCGTTGCTCACACGAATAGAGACGTGATGTGCTGTTGACCTTTCACCTTTCTTTTGAAATCCTTCCGCCTGTCGACCTTTGTTCCGGCGCACCGGAGCGTGTCTTGTCGTGCTGATGACGTCACGGTGGTGGTCTGGGACACTCGGACGCCGTGTCCCTTGTTTCTGGTGCCATACCTACGTGGTTGCAGTCTTCGCTACTTCCGGGCACCTTTTGTGACCTGGAAGGCTTTTGGCATCGAAAGGGCCGCCGAGGCACTGTCGCCCGTAGACACCCGACCCGGTCTTCCACCTGTCTCCTTGTGGCCTGCTGGCCCCGATCACGGCCGCCAGCGTGTTCCCTTGCCGCCGCAGACCACCAAGATGTCTGGCCATCGTTGTCCGGAATGCTTTTCGCGTGACGGACTCCTGTGTATCCGTCACTCAATCCGCCCATTGTTCTCACGATCAGCAGCGCTTTGAAGTGTCGCGCTGCAATACGCGCCGCGTCCTCCTCCCTCCCGTCGACCTCCGATGCCATCGCGCGCTCGTAATTAAGCGCTTAGCGTCGCGAAAAACGTTTCTCACGATTCTGCGTCGCCGATGCGCGCTGGTTGGTTAGATTCGGTCACGTGATCTTGATCGGCTGCTGCCTGCCACCGACAGTTGCCCGACCGCCGCGATTAACCTCCGCTTACGGCCGATAATGCGCCCAGCAGTTCACAAGGGCGAGTCACAAACGACGAAGCGCTGCCTGGCTGATGATAATGGTAGCGATAATATAACCGGTGTTGTGTCAAGGCAGGCGAAGCCTTAAATCATCGCCGCCCCCTCAGCCTCCTGCCCGCCCCACCACTCCCTCGTTAACTTCATGCAACTTGATTTGCAGAGAGGCACCCTTGCGACGAAAACACATGCGCCAACGGCGGCGAGTGTCGCGCCGTCGGCGGATCCTACACCTGCGCGTGCAAACCCGGTTGGAGCGGAAGATCGTGCTCGATACGTAAGTGGCTGTGGTGACGTCAGTCTGAATTTATCGCAGTAGCTTTTCGAGTAGTTGTCGGTACTTTCTTGAGTGGTGTGTCGGTACTTGACGATTTCTTAAAATAAGGCAAAGAAATCCGATATTTGGAAACCCTGCGAAGCAAGTTTTCGAGTAAATCTGTATCTGCGCTGCTGTTGTTCGCGAGAGCTCGCGTCGCAAATATCGTGTGACGTCATAACAGGCTGTTTCGGCCGGCGATCGAGAATCAACGATGCTCGCCGCGTTTTTAATCAGAAATGACGAAAACCGACGCGCAACGCGATCGTAGCCCGAAACATAATTTCGTGTTACCATCATGAGGTCAACGAGCATAAGCTGCTTGCTGGTCGCCGTCCAGAGAAACTAATAACCACGTCTCGCTGGCTTATAAATGATGTAGTCGCAGTCCTTAAAGCTGCCATTGTTCTCACGGCCATTTTGATCGAAGACTTAATTGTCCCCTGTCGCGTGCGATGGCAATTTATTGCGATTTGCTTCTTATATCGCCGCGCGCTCGAATCCAAGCACTTGGTAAGGAATGCGACGCATCGGCGATTCGCGAACTGACCGGGTTAGCGATGTGTTTTGCTCGCGCGTCATGATGTCATTTCGTTCTCAGACCCGTGTAACTGATGGTTGACGGATGGAAACTAAGCGCTGACCGTCGATCAAACGCGCTCGGGTTGTGGGATAATTCTCGAAAGCATTCCTGACGTGATATTGCGTATTCAAATCCCTTCTCATGTGGGTTGGTTCGGAACGACAGACGACCATATAAGGTCGCGGAGTCGATGTCACCGCATCTTTAACTTAGAAGGTCACTGTCGTCTTATTTCTCGCTAACTATGAAATAACATCGTCGCGAAATTCCAGAACACGATCACCATGACGCTTCAATACGCCGCACGCACCTTCTTAAAGCGATAAAAAATGAAGTTTTCCGTGTACGGTCTCTTGTCGCTGACTTCTTTATAGACGTCGTCATTTTATCTCCGCAGGCGAGGAGTCTGTTTGCTCGAGCAAGCCCTGCTTGCACGGGGGTACTTGCGTCGGTGAGGGGGACTCTTTCTCCTGCTACTGCAGAGAAGGCTTCGACGGCGACCGCTGCGAATACGGTGAGCGTTTGTTGATCTTCAAATTGTAACTTGTCACGCCGCGGAAAATCGCAGCTTGTGACGTAACAAAGCTCAGACCGATCTCTTCCGCTCGCCGCAGGTGCGACGCCGGGACAAGCTCTCCTGTGGCGAACTTGGCCGCGCTTTTGCGGCACGGCGTCCTCCGCAATTAAAGTCCGTTTAATTTTTTTTCTTCCACATAAAAGAAGCAATGATCTCTCGTTTAACTGGGATCAAAGTGACACGATCGAGAATCTTAACTTTCAATTAACCGGTTATTTTCGTCTGATTTTAATTTCGCTTCTCTGTTTTTCGCCGGCGCTGCTGTTGAGTCACGCTCCCGAAAATAAGTGACTCGAGCAGTTTGCCTCAACTTGCTATCCAACTATGTTGATGGAGTGTCATGAAATATGCATAAGTTTTGTCAGATGCTCGAGCGTGGATATATATTTTTTACCACTTTTGTTGATGAAGTTGATGTAACGCGGTCGCATTTAGACTTGCCTGGTTAGCGTTTTGTGCCACAAGTTCTGCCTCCTGCCGTAGGTTCGAGAACATTGTCCAGCAGTGCCTTACGCACTACCACCAGTTTCATTTTATCTTGACTGGTAATTGGTTATTTCTGCGACGTTGAATTTACGGTCGCTATGAATTATGCAAGTCGTGAACTACATAATTTTGTAGATAAAGCATCTTTTGCGTCTCGTCGTTGAACGCCAGGTCGTCTCCATTGTGACGTGTTGTTATTCTGATCCTCCTCATTTGCAAAAAGCTTCGATAACGTATTCTTGAATGCGTTTTTGGCAAACACCCTTTGAACGTAGAACTAAAACTGGAATTTCGTCATCTGCTTCTTCGTGCGCTGATGGGCTTTATGACGCAACAGGGGCTTGTATTTTCGGTCAATACCTGCTCTCGCTTCGAGAACATTCGATCCCGATGCAGTAGCTTCAGGAATGTTTCAAAACAACAGCGTCATTAACGCAACCGTGTCGACCATTAGCGATCGCGAAAAGGAATGCTTCTTTGCACTGTGACGTTGAAACGAGAACAGTGTCTCTGTTCTTCTTTTGCGGGCTGGCAAAGGGAACTTGGAACGACTTAACGTTACCAACGTTTGTAACGCGATACACCGTATTAGGTCATGCGTGACGAGCAAGGGCGCGTAACGGTCTGGTGATGAAAAGAGCAGACTCTGGTTGTCTTGTAAGCGGGAAAGGGCTGTGTTGCCTCAGTACACCATCCATGCACCCTTCAATTGTTGGGTCGCCATGTATCTCTTGTTTAGCATAGATAACTTTCGCCTGCGTGAATTCCGGTTTTCAGGAAAGCCAAGTACCTGTCATTCCGCTGCGTTTTCGCGTTGGACGCATGTTTCCTTCTGACTTGGAAGTCGATGCAGTTGTTGAACCTAAAATAGAGCGCCACAGTTTATTCCACCAAGATTGAATCAATGAAATGGCTCCCGCGCGGTCGACCTCGTGGAAAAAATTGCGCTTCTGCGGTTACGGGTCCATAAAAAACCGGAACCTG
>JGI24158J21664_10012362_pt1 | contig 11314 bp, 10 predicted proteins | sample Ectturendosymbi3_FD_21664 | JGI IMG/M metagenome (IMG submission 21664)
AATTTTTCCACTGAAGTCATAAAAATTTTGGATCACTCCATCAGTTTCAATTACTGAGTGACTGCGCCACATTCCACCCAACATCACACCGTGATATCATGAATCTCCAAACTGCTGCAGAACAAATCATTTTGAGCAGATTACAAGGAACATTTGAACACATAACACATCATTTCCAGTGGGCTGAAATTAGTCTCATCTCTCATGCAACAAGAAGTGTATCCAAACAATTTTCTATGTTTCTGTAACAGTGGGATTTCACTTGGCTGACACACCTGCCACATATTTAAATGTATTTTAGGGAAGCGCGAGCCCTGCATCATTAATAAAAATAACTCTCGATTTAGAAGCAGCTTTTTCTGCGCATTACCATAGTCCTTGTTGGAGGTTGGAGACCCCTGTCGTAAAAGATCCATGCTTGATGTGTTGCAGGAAATGCTGCATTGCCAATGGATTAGTTCGACATTTGTTGTACAGTTCTTGATAGAGATTGTGTGTGGCCTCAATTTTGGTTTATTCGCATGCGAATAAAAACATCGCGATACGATAAAAACAGTCAAGCAATACACATCGTACCGCGCATTCCCAATCTTTGGCGGATGCTTTGTTCACGACGGTATGTTCGATACCACACGTAACAGGATTAACTGTTTTGATAGGACAGTTTTAATGTTTGTGGTGTTCTTTGCAAACCATCCTCATTCCATGTTCTCCCGTGCCACCAGTGGGCACTTTTTGAGTCTGGGGAAGTTATTGCAATTCGTATTGAGTTTCGCAAGCGGTGTAAGGCACAACATTTTTCTTGATTCGTGCTATTGAATGAAAAAGTCATTTTGCGATTTTCTCCCTACAGTATGTAGAGCGGATGTTATGGTTGCTTATTCTCAACAATTCGCTCTAGGAAATGCGTGAGCATCGCTTCTCAAGTAGAGTGTGGGGGGGGAACTCGTTACTAGATGCATCGCCCACACGCCTATGTCGGAAGTTTAGCACATGGACAGGGCTATTTCTCGATGAGAAATTGTTTGCAGTAGACGCTGTGCATTCTAGTCATGCTTCAGATACGTTAAGACGTAGTGGTATTTTTGCAATAGGGCGACCACCAATTTAGTGTTTGTGGTGTTCGGTAGAAACGTCGTTTTAACGTCTACCATGTCATATGCAAGGTCGCGCATTTGCAGACTTCTATGAGGGAATACGTCACGAGAGTGTCCAAGCACATCGCTAGCGAAGGTGGGGCGGAAGCTTGAAGAACGGCATGCAGATAGTTGAAGTCTGCAGGGGCGTAGAAGAGGTGATCCCTTTACACTGTGAGGTTGGCGGTGGTGCGTTATGTTCACGTTAGTTTTCAGTGACTATCTTAGCACCGTATCACTGCGGGCCTCGTTCTGCTTTTTGTGGGGTTTGTCAAACTTACACGCGAAAGTAACGAGAAACTGTTCAGGCGCAGTATATGCATGAATGGTACGGAACAAATAAAAGCACTATTTGAGCGAGGAGGGTGAACACAAACGAAAAAAAGGAAAAAAACGCTTGGGCATCGCCTGGCGTTAGTGAAACTTCGCGGTAAAGGACGATTCACTGTACGGGTTAATAAGTAGTCTATATTGGATTGTCGAATCGGTAACAGTAGGGTAAGTCACAGGCAGGCCGTCAAAGCATGTAGCACATTGTACGCGTGTAGTCGGGTAAGTATTACTATATTATGAGAAGGCAGTTATGGCAAAACGATGTACATTCGAGTGACACGCGTAGCGCAGGCATAGGACACGAATCGACAAATGGCATGTATGAGGTCTAGTTTGCTTGGCCACTACAATGTGCCATTGTTTCTTAACGGAAAGCATGCATTGTCGAAAGCATCGCCGGTTAGCGCGTGGCGGAATTTCACAATGGAGAGGCTCGCGAGGTTTACACGTCAGTAACGGTAAGTTCGCGTTACGAGAGCGCAAAAAATACAAAGCATGTGTTCGAACGTTCGCAACAACTGTCGCTCACAGGCGTTACGGGATATGTCAATACATCTGTAACAATAAGTCTCGTGACATAAGAGCGATGTGATTAACATCAACATTGGTCTCAGTTGTATTTACACTGGGCATTCATCACGGTAGCGCTGTTTGCGCAGAGAAAGTAAAATAAACAAAGACAGCACACGAGTTGAAATAGTACATTATCGCGCAGGAAGGTTGATGTCACCTGGGATGATAAGACGCGTTACTTGCGCGCAGAATAATCAAGATATGTCTGCGCCATTGCATTTATTGCCAAATACCTCGCTGGCGAATTTGTGGTGGAAATTTGCAATCTAGGCGTTTAACGTTTTAAACATTGGTTACGTCAAAGCGGAAAATTGCAGCAATACCGACGTTTGAGTCAATGTGTTGCTCAGTTTGTTCAGGGTTCTTTCGTACGGTGATGTTCTTTTGCGTTTTTCATTAGCTACACGGTGTTTTATCGCTCTGTTAAGCATTTTCAGTATGCCGCTTGGATTGACTGTTTTTTCGTCGAAGCATGCAGAGTTGCGAGCTTTCCAAATAATATGTCTTGTTATCGTGTATAGCAGCACCAATAGATCTGTGTGCTGTGTAATCTGTTGGGGAAAGTTAAATTGTATGCAGAGTTCCGGTGTCGGTTTCATATGAGCTCCTGTTAACCGCTTGATCAAGTCGCTGATGTATGTCCATATTGGGGTGACTGCAGTGCGTTGTAGAAAGATGTTCAAATGTTTCCTGTTGTTTCTTGCAAAGTACACATAATGTGGGGCCATCTGGTGTTGGTGTATAGAGTTGCGTGGTGACTGGTAGTATTTTCCAGACTGATCGGTAATTAAAGGTACCAAGATTGTTTGGTAATATTGAAAGATGGAGATTTTCCCATTGTGTGCCTGTGGCTGGTGCGTTCGTAGTCTGTTTTGTGGCGGTTTGATGTTGGTAAAGTGTGAATATTTTGAAATTGGTCAGATCGTCGAATGTTAGTTTGTATTTGCGGCAGTAAGCCAAAGCGCATGAGTAGAATTTACTTGGGTGGCTAGCGTGAGGAAGGTGGTTTCTGGCAGGAATTGTTAACAGGTTCGATAGCTGTAGACCAATGTTGTATTCTAGCAGAGTTATTTCGTCCGGTAGAGTTGTTTCTTCTTTTCGGTATTTGCAGTACTCGGCAATGGTTTTTAGGAATAGAAGATAGAGCGCGATATTTGGAATTCTGTAACCTCCTTGGTTTAGTGGTCGTGCCAAAATGTCGATTGGAATCTTAAGCTTTGGATTGCCTGTCATAAAGTTTTCAATGCTGTTTGTGATTTCGTTTCTCAATGTTACTGGTAATGGGTATATCTGCGCCATGTATGTTAGTTTTGACAGTATTTCGGTTTTTAGAAAAATCGCTTTCGCGTTATAAGTCAGAGGGTATGATCCATATTTTTTCATTTCTTCCTTGAGCGTACGTATGTTGGTTCTCCATACCCTTTCAACATTTGTAGAAGTTCCTATCACTACTCCAAGGATGGAAATGTATTGGTTAGTCCATGGTATGTCGGGTAGATCTTTCGTTGCTTCATTGCACGGTCGGCAGTGTAAGCCCTGGCTTTTGTTTTTGTTTAGTCGAAGTCCGGAGGTTTGTTCGAATATGTGTATTTCATGGAACGCCTCTTTCACTGACGCTGCGTGGGTTAGTGTTAGAGTACAATCGTCTGCGTATCTGCATGTTGTAATATTCTGCTTTCCGACGAGTTGGATTCCATGGATTTTTCTGTTTTGTTGTATGGCAATCGCGAGTGGTTCCACTGCTATGAGGAATAATAGCATACTTAGAGGGTCGCCCTGTCGAACGCCACGTTCTATTGTGAAGGGTTTTAAGTGTCCATTGATGAGAACTTGTGATCTTGTATTTGTGTTTATGGATTGGACTATTTGAATAAAGTGTTTTGGGAGTCCTAGCTTGGATAGTTTTTTTGTAGGAAGTGTTGATTGACAGAGTCAAAAGCTTTTTGAAAGTCCAGCCACTATCAGGAAGACGTCCATTTTCTTTTTTTCGCGTGCTCGTACAGGTCGCGCGCGAGCGTCGCGGCTTGCTGAATCTTTTTTCCCGGGGCGGCGAATTGGTTTGGTGAGAGACGGCCGCCGAGGGCTGGCGTGATTCTCTTCAAGCATTTTGTGTAGATTTTGAAGTCTACGCTTATTAAGATAATCGGTCGATAGTTTCGCATGTCTGTTTTTGGTCCTTTCTTGTGGATGAGTTTAATAATACCAAGTTTCATCTTTTCCGGAATTTCGCGAGAAGCGTGGATCTCGTTGATCATTTACTGTGAAGTCTTGTTTGATTATTTGCCAGTAGCGTTGGTAGAACTCGATACTGATTCCGTCTGGTCCTGGGGCTTTATTTGTGGCCATTGTTTTGACTATTTCGTAGAGTTCCTCTTCGCTGATTGGATTCCTGATAAGAGTCTTTTCTATTTCGCTGCGCTGTTGAAGTGGTTCAAGAAGTGATCTGCTGCCTCGGGGTCGTTCGGTTTTTCTCTGTATGGTTGTTGGTAGAATTCATGTATTGTTTTGAGTATGTCCTTGGTTTCTGATTGTAATTTCCCTTGAGGGTTGCTGATCACTTCAATTTTTGTATTGGTTCTTTTTTTGGCGAACTGCTCGAAAAACTTCTTCGAGCCCAAGGCGAAATTTCCTTTGGCGATTGCTTGCTCTTCGTATACTTTTTCCTTTGTTATGTGTAATTGGTTTTTCAAGAGTTGTTTCTTAATGGAATAAAATTTCGGCAATAGTTCTGGTTTTTGTGGAAGCTTTTCCCATACTTCTCTGAGATCCTTTTCTAAGTCTTTTTCTTCATTCTTTCGTTGGTGTGCTTGGCGTCTGGCATATTTTTGGTTCAAATCTTTGATACGCGATTTTATGTGCATCCACCATTCAGATTTGTGCACAAATAGGATCGGGTGTAGCGTCTGCCATTTTGTCCATCGCTCTGTAAAGTCCTGCTGGAAGGGTTGTTGGTCATATATTGTAGTGTTGTTTGTCCAGATTCCTTTCCCTCTTTCGGGGGTTATAACATTTTTTATTTGTAGTATAACGATATCATGGTCTGAGAGGCTCTCTGGAGTGGAGTATTGGTTGGCTATAAGGATTTCTTTGGATGTGTATATTCTGTCTAATCTTGCCTGTGATTGTCCTTGTCTTGTATATTCACGCACGTCGCCGTAGAGGGTGCGGAAAGCGTCTGTTAATTGACATTTGTTGCAGAGAGATATTAGCGTTTTGTTCTTTTCAGTAGGCGCACCTGGCGGATATCTGTCGATATCTGGGCGGTCCAGAGTATTAAAGTCTCCTGCCAATACGTTTGGAAACTTGGAAATAATATGTGGATATAAGCTATCAAAAAAATTGTTTTTATTGGCGATTGCACTGGCTGGAGCATCAATGTTTGTTAAATGAATAGTAGAGAGGCGTGTCGAAACGTCCATAGATATTACTCGTCCACTGAGGTCTTTTTTAACGTCAGATATCTGTAGGTTTGAGTCATTGATAAAGATCGCTACTCCATTTTGCGCGGCTGTCACGTCTGTCGCAGAGTTAAAGATCACTTCGCCTGGAGCCCACTCTCGTGCCCATTGTGCCTCGTTTTCGGGTCGACTGTGTGTTTCTTGCACACAGATGATTTGAACAGGTAATTTTCGAAATAAGTTTAACAAAGCGGCACGCCTCACTGTGTCCGCCATCCCAGCACAGTTGAATGTTGCAATGTTGAAAGTCGCCATCATTGTTTTAAGTTAAGAATTTTACAGTACGTAGAATAGTATGTAGTTAACACATAATACAATTTATAGTAGATACAAGGAAACACGGTTGTACTTCGTTATTTTCTACCGATTGCATCGTTAACTAAGATTTAGATCGTTTGGTCAACGCTTGGCAATCGCGCTTACACGCTGTGCAGTGAGCTGCACCATGTTCTTTCGATACAAAAACTTTGTTGCAGATGCAACGAATGTGATATCGCTCACAGCCACATTGCAGTCTATTTCCTATTTTATTCGGCTGCAGCAGCGATTCGCCACAAAAGCAAGCGTTCTCTAACGCGTCCTTTACGTCGCGTTTTTTATACATCTTAGTTTCGTCCGAAGAATCAGAAGACAACGGCCGTTTGGGGCTTGTACCTGGTTCTGTAGTAGTTTCTCTGCCATGTTCCACATTTCGTTCCATTCTCGTTTCGGTTTCTTCGGTCAGTGGTTGCGTCGCAGCGATATCTTGGCTTGTCGGCGTGCTTGCTATGATTCGTTGCTCAAGTTCATGGCAGTAATGTTCCAGATATGTGTCAGATTCATTCGTTGTATCGTGCGGTGATTGCTTCGAGGTAGAAGCGTTTTCATCCATGTGCTGTTCGTCTTGTTCCGCGTCGTTGTTTATCGAATCGTCGATAAGCGAGGTGTCGTTCAAGGCTTGTAGATTTCTCTCACCATGTTGGTTTATTTGGTCTCTTGAGTTAGGCCGGCTCGGGCGTGGCAATCTAAAACACCGCACATAGACAAAATTTTGAAGGGCCGGGCATCGCGCGGTTTGATAAGCTCATTCCACCGGGCAAACTGTACTGCCTATAACGTTCAATATTTTCAGCATCGCAATGCGAGCGCGGCAATTACACGAGGCTTTACATCAATGCTGCAGGCATGAGAGCGCTATTGCGGTCGCGCCATTTTGGTGCGGAAAAAGCCACTCGCTATCTAGTGGTCGCCATTTTTTTTGCGGTCAGCGTATTTACGGGCTGCCGCTCACTGAAGCAGGCCGTTTACCGTGGCCAAAACATGGAAAAAAAGGGGGGAACACAAATTTCGACGTCCGGTGCATCGCCAACAACTGCGGGGCGGAAACCGACATTAACATTCATTTCGCTATTTTCAAGAATCTCGGCGGTCTACCGAACTAGTGCCAGATGAATTTCGGAAATTTGGTTAGTGCTGGCATAATGTTCAAATTTGGTTTTGAGGAAAAAACACACAGCCACTCGGGACTTTGTATTCGTGTATTAGAGGTGAGGGAAAGGTGTATTTGTAATGCGGTGTTCAGCTTTCGTGTTTGTTAGGTGGCGAGATAGTTGGTGTCTTGTCGTGATTCTCGCCTTATTGCTAATTGGATACCTTCGAAAGTGCGCACGTATTTCTTCGATGTCGATTGGCGTTCCATAGATAGTCTTCGGTGAGTAGAGCGGGTTATTGATTGGATTATTTTTGCTGTGGAGAAGTCCGTTTTGTTTTGCTCGATGTTGTTCCGGTGTGTCCATATTTTTTGGCGTGCGATGGAAAAGAGGTATATGTGTTTTTCGACGTGTTGGAGTTGCTGTGGTATCATAAAGTGGGTTGTTGTTATGTAATTCAGGTCGAGAGAAGCTGTGTCGTCCAGATTCGATATAATGGTTTTGATGAAATTCCAGATGGGCTTGATTCGGTTGCATGTGAAGAATATGTGTTTTGGTTGCTCAGGTGATTGTTGACAAAAACGGCATGTTGATCTGGTGTCCAAGTAGGCGGTGTATTGTTTGGTGGAAAGCAGAAGAATTTCGTGTATTGCTCGGTAGTTGAAAGTTTTAAGAGAATTTGTTAAAACATCACTATGTACAGAACGCCACTTTGGGCTGTCGGCAAAGTATGGGCGGGTGTTGGCAATCAGTAAGTGGTATATCTGGCGGAGAGAGAGCTTATAGAGTTGCTCTGCATTTAATTTATATTTTTTGACTAGTGCTAAAACATGTGAGTAATAGACGCTCGGGCGGGCTATGTGTGGCAAGGTGTTTTTGAATGGAAAGTCTAGTAGTTTGGAAAGTTGGTGGCCAATCTGATATTCAACTATGGCGTTCTGCGCTGTGGCTGGTGTGTGGTCTGTTCGGTGTTTGATATAGTCGATGATTGGACGCAGCAAGAAAAGATCGCAAAACAGTGCTGTATCTGGGACATTGTAGCCGCCTTTAAGAAAGGGTTGCACTAGTGTTTGGATGGGAATGGTGATGTTTCGGTGTCCCGCCATAAATTTTTCAATAATTCTGCTTATTTTTTGTCTAATCCTTGCGGGAAGTGGGTAGACATTTGCGTTATATGTAACTAGCGGCAAGATTTTGCTTTTTACGATCAGCGACTTGGCTGTCCAGGTGAGGAAGCGGGTGGAGTGGTGCTTCGCCGAAGCTGTAATGTTGCGCATGCATTTATCCCAGAGTGACGCCACAATTTCGTGATTACCAATTGCGCTGCCAAGTATATGTATGGCGTCTTCTTTCCATTGGATCCGTGGCATGACGTTCACGTCGTACGTTTTTGACGTGCACAGACCATATGTCTTCGAATAGTTTAGCTTTAAACCCGAAGCATCTTCGAGTTGTTGCAGTGTGAAAAAAAAATCTGTTTGACTGATTCTTCCTTGATCACGGTGATCGTTATGTCGTCGGCATAGCAGAGTATCTTAATTTCGAATCTGCCCGTGGTTCTAATGCCGATGATTTTATTGTTGTGACGTATCGCAGTCATGAAGGGTTCGACTGCTATCAGAAAGAGAAAGAGGCTAAGGGGGTCTCCCTGTCTGACACCCCTTTTTATCGCGAAGGGCTGTGTGCGGTGACCATTAACTAGGATTTCTGACGAAGCGTCAGATTGTAGAGCTGTGACGATATTAATGAATTTCGGTGGGAAACTGTATCTGCGCAGTACTTGGTGGAGCCACTGGTGATCAACTGAGTCAGAAGCTTTCTCAAAGTCTAGTGACAAGTAAAAGTGCTCAAGCCGTTGATTGCTTGAATGTTGGTACATGTCCCTGAGCATTGTTAATACATGATGAATCTGGCTACCTGGCCGTGCATACTGTTGAACATGGATGACTTCAAAGAGTAACGGCTTGAGTCGATTTGCCAAGAGCTTCGTGTATATTTTCAAGTCTATATTTAGCAGCGAAATCGGGCGGTAATTCGTTAGAAGTTCAGTGCTATTTTTCTTATGAATTAGCGTAATGCTGCCGAGTTTCATCGCACTGGGTATGTGTGTCAAGCCGTGCACCTCGTTGAAAACGTTCGTGAGGTCATCTGCAATGGTGGTCCAATTGTTTTTGTAAAGTTCAATAGTGAGACCGTCTGGTCCGGGTGATTTTTCACTTGCTGCTTGTAAGATAGTGTTATGTTCCGTTGCTGTAATTGGTCTTGTCAGTTGGTCATCATTTGGGTCGAGTGATTGATGGATGAGTCTCAGAAAAGGAAGTTGTGCCTCTGGGTGGATTGCTTTCTTCTGATAAAGTGATTGGTAGAACCGCTTTGTTTCCTGTAAGATCTCGTTTTTGTTGATAAGGGTTTTGCCCTCAGGGCTTCGTAGGCGTGAAATTGTCGTTTGTTGACGATGTTGGGAAAACTGCTGGAAAAATTCTTTGGTTCCTTGGTCGTTGTTTTGGAATTGGTCAAGTTTGGATTTTTTGGCTTTTGCGTTTGTCTGTTCCAATTTTGATTTACTCCATTCGGTTTTTACTTGATGGTAGAGGGGCAAAAGCGTTGTATTTTCGTGAACCTGTTGGCATAGCTTTTCAACCGATCTTCTGAGGTTGTTTTCGTGTTTCTTTTCGGTAGATAACCTGGTTTTTGCGTGTTCTATTAAGAGGCTTTTAATTCTTGATTTGATCTGGATCCACCACTCTATTTTTGTCGAAAAAAGAAACGGTTGTAGAGTGCACCATTGGCGCCATTTGTACTGAAAGTGTTGTTGGAAGAGCGGATCAGCGTAGGTAGATGCGTTATTTTTCCATCTGCCTCTGCCACGTTCCGGTATTGCGATGTTGTTTATTCCAAGTACGACTATATCGTGGTCGGATGATATGCCTGGGCTTGTAAATTCGATGGCTGGGGTTATGTTTGCACCCATGTAAAAGCGGTCCAATCTTGACTGGATACTCCCTTGACGGCGTGTAAATAAGCGGGTGTTACCGTATTTTAATCGTAGGCTGTACCTCAACCCAAATGTTGAGCACAGATCTTGCAGTGATTGTGTGGGGTCGGTTCTGCTGGAAGGAGGGTCTCTGTCTAATCTGGAGCTCTCTACCATATTGAAATCGCCCGTAAGAATGGTCGGGCTTGAGGCGTGTACATAAATATAGAGAGAATCAAAGAAACGAGACCTCTCTCGCGTGGTGAAACCGCTTTGCGGTGCGTATACGTTGATTATACGGATTTTTTCTGTGTTGGTGCTAAGCTCTGCTGAGAGTATACGGCCGTGCTGATCGCCGTACCAGTTGACTAATTTAAGGCTCGGGTGATTCAGCAAGAAAACTACGCCGTTACTTCGGTCGTTTTTACTGTTGGAATGGAATAGGGCTTGTGTTTTGCCCCATTCTTCCGCGCAACTAAATTCGTCTAGAGTGGTGCTGTGCGTTTCTTGCAAACAATATAATTGGACATCAGCCGAACGTAGGTGATCAAAAACTGTTTTTCGTCTCGTTGCCATACCAAGACCTGCACAGTTAAAAGTAGCGATGCGTAGTGTAGCCATGAGGGTATTTTTTTTAAAAAAGGTGTACGGTCACAACAATACATATCAAACAAATAAAATAAGTATATCAGTAAACATGCCAAGGCATTTTAGTACGTATTTCTAAGTCGTGTCCTTAATACACGTGATTAACACGTTATATGCGAAACAAAAGAACGTTACAGTAAAAGTACGAGTTTACATTGTCATATCTAAATGACGCCTTAGAACCGGTTTGCGGCATTGGTCGCAATTCGCAGGCATGTCGCCATAGGTCGCAACTACGTTCTTGCATCTGCATCTTGTGTAAAACATACCGCATGTGCAACGTTCGGAGGGGCCCGCTGCGCACGGCAGCATAACCGAGTAACCACATTTACATTCTATGGTCTCACCGTGCGAGTCTTGTTTTGGTTTCTTGTCGCATTGTTCATCTGGCGAGTGTTGTCGTTTCATTCGCAGCTCGATATCTTCTTCGTCAGTATTGAAAACAGATTGGTCCGGCATGTCGTCCAATTCAGATGACGACGATGAAAATTCCGAATCATTGGCTTCCGTTTCTCTAATTTCTTGCGCTGGTTCGTCGTCTTCTTTAAGGTGTTGACTTTTTGCTGCAGGTTCGTTCGGTGTAGGTTCGACGCCGTGAAGGTTCTTATCTTTTGATGCCTGCGGGAGCAGTGCGGTACTTTGAACTGGTGTCGATGTGCCGTGGCCTGGCGTTGCATTGTCTTGTTCTTTGTTCGTTTCCATCTGATTGATAATTTCACCTTCAAAAAAGAGCATGGGCGGCGTTCTAACTGCGTCCGGGCGACTCGGTTAGTGGTAGATATG
>JGI24158J21664_10012364_pt1 | contig 11313 bp, 5 predicted proteins | sample Ectturendosymbi3_FD_21664 | JGI IMG/M metagenome (IMG submission 21664)
AGACAACTGTGATGTCAATATTATGCAGTAAACAACTGCGAGCTTCTTTTTCTCGATGTTTGAACGCAGTGAAAAATGTACTTTTTCGTTCCTTCTTGACGTCCATGTGTACACCACAATTATGGTGTGATTTCAGGAAGGCTTACATCCACAGATGGGGTGTGGCTTATAACTTTGGTTGCAGAGTTCTGTAGAACCTGCCGTGGCGAGCGAGTGTTAGTAGTCATCAGGTTCAATGTAACATTCCTACCTTTGAGGCCTTATCACGAAAAAATGTGCACCTGTTTCTTGAAAAAAGTCCAAAAATGTATGGTTACGCGCTTTGATGCAGTCAGATTGTTTATAGCGATATTCGTCCTTATTCTTTGAACGCTACAACCGCATTTTACTTTGTGACTGAGTGCCCAGAGGTTACACTGTTAGTTTGAGGATGTGTGCATCCCACAACGCATTCGCACTTCACCAGGCCTTAGCCAGAGTTGGACTGTATTTCGTAACATGCGATTTTCATGTGCTACTTTGGACGTAGCATTGTACAAAGTGTTACGAGTTAGCGAACAACCATGTTAAGACAGTGTCTGTGATGTAGTGTTGTACGAAGTGTTGCAAGTTAGCGAACAAGTATCTGTAATCCTGTGGTCCTACCACCAACGCCGTTAAAAAACGATCTATGTCTGTTATTATCAACCTGTGTTGTGCAGATAGTGTGTTCTCTATGGACATCGTGTCTGGTTCAAACATTAAAGTACTAAAATAAATAGCCTATCAGTTATGATTATTTTCAAAAACCATTATATGCTTGTTGGTAAATATATTTTTATTATCTTCCTCAGCTTTTTTGTCAAAGCAAGTTTTAGGGGTATGGGCGTCAGAAGTGACATTTTCCTATCAATTTTTTTGCAAAAATTTTGTTTTCTTAGTTTCGAATGGTGAAAATGTAATATTACCACTTCTGGCTCCTCCTGAAAAACATTTTTGGTCCATCCCTGGAAAATCCACTATTGGCCATTTCCTGCAAAAATATTTTTGGCCCACCCCTGGAAAATCCACTATTGGCCTCTCCCTGCCGGCGCCCATGGTTAGGGGTACATGCTCATCAATCGAAATGCTGAAGGGGTACATGGCCAGAGAAAGTTTGGGAACCCCTGTTCTAGAGCAAGGGTGTGCAACATTTTTTGTCGGTGGGCCATGTAACCAACTTCAGACATCTAGCTGGGCCACACGAAAAATTTAGTTTTTTAGCATAAACTGTCGGATTAGGATTTTCATGCATGATGGGGAAAAATCAGAGTGTTAGGAAGGGCCACAACTAAATGGTTTAGTGGACTGGGTTGTGGCTCCCGGGCCGCCTGTTGCACACCCCTGTTCTAGAGCATATAAGGGCTCGTGACCCCCTGGAAAATTATTGACACCCCCGGTTAAGAACCACTGAACTAAGTGATGCTAAATCCTATCATGATACAAACCTGGATTGAAGCATGACAACCCACAGCCTTCATCACATCTGCACTTCTTCAAAACTCCACGACAATCACTGTCAGCAACGCATGCTTTCACACATCTGCGGTTTCCCAACAAACTTTGGTCTAGTCGAGGACCACACTGAGCTGCAAAAATACATATTTTGTCAGCACACATTTATATGCAAAGTTTTTTAAGAAGTATATAGATTTCCATTTCAGGCAGAAAATTCAAATTGCATTTGAGATATTGTTTTGAGGTAATTCATGAACATCTGCACTGGTTGCAAGTTTGCAACCCTACATTTTACATCGACAGCTTCAGTGATGGTGCACCTTTTTCATAAAACTTGTATGATCTTTTGGTAAACAGGCTAAAACTTGTCCTCTCTAACTGCTCAGTTACATACTGCTTTCAACTTTTTTGTTTATCATTGTGGTCCAATCATTTGTCCACTTTTTATCTTGTTTTGCAAGCATACCATTCACAGTTTGAGCTTAATGAGTCGATTCGATCAGCACGAACATTAACAACTCACGATGAAGTCAAAACACTGACTACAAAAAAGTGTGTTGCACAGGATGTCCAGTCAAAAACCGATTGATGGTCCATTAGATTATTTTTGATGGTTTGTTTTTGAGGGATGAAATGTAATTTAAGTTGTGTTTGTGAGAAACATACTTGAAAAACAAACATCATTTGGGTTATGGAGCCTGCTGGGTGATCAACACGATAAGCATTAATGCTGGGTCACTAACAATTTGCCATAACAGTATTGCTCAAATCTGCAAGAAATTAAGCACCACCAAGAAACACAGACCTTGATGAAAAAAGTACATCTTCATTACCTCTGTTTTCAACTGATTACATGTTTTTTCTATCATTCCCATCAGGCCCATGTCCACTGACGATCTCTGCACCACTCTCTCAGCAGCAAATGCCAGCAGCTGCATTACTTCCATTCAAGTAGTTACATGCATCATCCACCCAATACTATTTTTCAACTTGATAGTAGGCCCACAGAAATTAGTAAGATGGGTCCTTTGACCTGAGGTGAGCAGTAGTTAGTTATTTTTCCAGTAGTGATGTCAGCTGCTCTGTTGTTTTTAAAATAAATAATGGACAAGGCACAATCATTCCATGTCAACTAGGCTGCCCAAGTGAATTTTCAAAATTGTGCAATGCAAACTTTGGGGTGGTCTAAAAAGTTGGCAACATGGCTGAAACCAACATTAAAATTGATATTAGGTGGTTGACCCCAAAAACCTGCTTGCTACCTCACCCCCTCGATCGTGTGGGGGTTAAATTTCATGAATTCATCATAACTCAACTTGTATGTGAGATGGAAAACTGATTTCGGGCTCAAAAGATACGGAAGACACAAGTTTCTACTAGTGGTTAGAGGAAAATTTTGCCTTACTTCATTCTCAAAACAGTTATTCCTGAAAAACTGTTTTTTACACCAGTTTCCCATAAATCACAAAGATAATGAATAAACTAGTTTATTTTAAAGTTACATTCAAATTGCAATTTCAAAATTTTGATTTTTTTCAAAGGAACATTGTTCTGATCAATAAAGTTTCAGCACTAGATATTTCATTGCATACAACCATGCTCTGTCAGGTTGAGAATAGTAGAGCAGCCGCCCTGTCTGTTGTAAAAGGCAACAAACAGGCCAGTTTCCTGATCTGTAATACAGGATGGCGTTAGGAAGGGCATCCGGCTATAAAAATTTCTGCCTCATAAAATCTTCACAAAAGTGGGGTACATTCGGCCACCCTCATTGACAGCATCGGATAAAAATTGGATTACTACTGTTACATCTTAGACACAGACATATTAAAAATACTTCTGACTGTTGGTTAGCAAATATCTAGCATGTTATTGTTAGAGTTACCATGTATTTTGATATTGTTTTTGTCTATTTTTAGATTTTATATGATATCTACTTGTTGACGTACCTTGCTTTATCAACATGTTGACCAGATGAAAAAGCACTAATACTAAAGTGTTGCATGATATCCATTTGTTTGATAATACAAAAGTATTTATCCACCCAAGAAGTCACCAACTACTGAGGAAGTGATTTGTCGCGTTCTATCTGAACCAAATTGGCGTACACGACAATCAGCTGATGCTGCAGCCACAGAACAGGTACAGCACTAGATATATTGCAATGTATATCCATTGCACTGTTCTACACTGCAGAACTCTGTACACATTTCCCTATTCTCATTCCTTTTTGGTCTTCATAAAATTGAAAGTCAATGTCCGACATGCGTAGTTGATGCTTCAATTCAAGTTCTCTTATGTGACTTTTATTGTGGCAAAATACGTCAAAGTTTGTTACTTGTTTCCATGAAATTACTGAGTTGCTTTTGGAAGGTAGGACAACGTTTCTTCTTCGGGTTTCGTTCACATAGATCAAATGTTTGCACCATTGAATGAATTTTTTCTGCAACTGTAGAACGGTGCAATGGATATATATTACAATATATCCAGTGTCGTACCAGTTCTGAGGCAACAGCATCAGCTGATTGTTGTGTACGCCAATTTGGTTCAGATAGAACACGACAAATCACTTCCTCAGTAGTTGGTGACTTCTTGGGTGGATAAATATTTTTGTATTATCAAACAAATGGGTATCGTGCAACACTTTAGTATTAGTGCTTTTTCATCTGGTCAACATGTTGATAAAGCAAGCTATGTCAACAAGTAGATATCATATAAAATCTAAAAATAGACAAAAGCAATATCGAAATACATGGTAACTCTAACAATAACATGCTAGATATTTACTAACTAACTGTCAGAAGTATTTTTAATATTTCTGTGTCTAAGATGTAACAGTAGTAATCCGATTTTTATCCGATTCTATCCTTGTCAATGAGGGTGGCCGAATGTACCCCACTTTTGTGAAGATTTTATGAGGCAGAAATTTTCATAGCCGGATGCCCTTCCTAACGCCATCCTGTATTACAGATCAGGAAACTGGACCCTTAGTTGCCTTTGACAACAGACAGTATGGCCGCTCTACTATTCTCAACCCGACAGAGCATGGTTGTATGCAATAAAATATCTAGTGCTGAAACTTTATTGATCAGAACAATGTTCCTTTGAAAAAATCACAATTTTGAAACCGCAATTTGAATGTAACTTTAAAATAAACTAGTTTATTCATTATCTTTGTGATTTATGGGAAAATGGTGAAAAAAACAGTTTTTTAGTAATAACTTCTTTTAGAATGAAATAAGGCAAAATTTTCCTCTTATCACTAGTAGAAACTTGTGTCTTCCATATCTTTTGAGCCCGAAATCAGTTTTCAATCTCACGTAGAAGTTGAGTTATGACGAATTCATGAAATTTAACCCCCACACAACCCGGAGGGTAGGTAGAAGGCAGGTTTTTGGGGTCAACCACCTACTATCAATTTTGTAGTTAGTTTCGGCCATATTTCCAGCTTTTTAGACCACCCCAAAGTTTGTATTGCACAATTTTGAAAATTCACTCCACCCTATTGTCAACTGATCCAAAAAAACTGGACTCAGTCACAAAATATCTCAGGTTTTGCTCAAATTTCATATTCACAAAGAACATTTCATGCTGATTTTATGAAAACAAACTTTTTGAAAATCAGTTGAGGTTCCATGAAGTTATGGACTGTCCAAAATGGGCACTTTTTGTGGTCAAGGATAGGGAACAAATACTGTGGAAGTCATCACCTAACTACCAAATCAAATTATTCTCACTATGTGTGTTCAATTGTTATGAAATTTCGAATATATATAGGTTCCCTCTATGGATACATACAATGGACGATAGAATCCTATGGATTCAAATCCTTCAGTATCTTAATCTAAATATCAGAGTTTTTTCTTGAAAAAAAATGTATTAAATAAACGTGAGAAATTTGAAGATCTCTCTCATACCGCTTTCGCCACCAGAGTTATGCTCGCACAAAGCCATGTGTGATCTGGTTGTTTTGGCGTGAAAATACTCAGACATTACCAGACGCCGAAGTGTTAAATTATTAATAATAATAATTTACCCTTTTTTCTAATGTTTCCACATTTGTCAACATGTTTTCAAAACTTTTTGTTGAGGGGTTTGAGCATACTTAACAACTGTACTGTTAAACATTCATTAAAAAATTTTTTATTAAAAAAAAATTTTTAAATGTAATATACTAGTGTATAAAGATCTTATTTTTTTTCTTGAAGTTAACAAACAAGCATGAGTCACAAAGATACAGTAGCATCTCCATAAAACCAACCATTAAATAAAAAATGAAGTCAGGACAAGTAGCACCATTTGAGTTATAGGTATTTCAAATATTGTCATGCTTGAATTCACACAAAAAACATGTTGCCTTATAGCAATGATTTTCCAGGCTTCAAAGGTCACCAGTGAAAAACGTTCTGTCTTGTTTTTGTTCAGCATGGAACTTTCACTTTTTGCAAAATATCAAATGAAAATATTCTGAGATGCAGGAATGACACAATCAGTTGAAGTTTCAACATTAAAATTCCAAAATTTTTTCGGTCCAATATTCTTGAAAAACATCAAAATTTCAAATGCTCATAATTTAAGAAATATAAGTTCGATTTAAAAAATTCCAACATTGTTGAGCTCAGAAGACTGAGATCTTTCTCCTTATGAAGTTTTGTGAATTTTGATGACGGTCAGATGAAAAATCCCAGTTTTGCTAGATCACTTGACATGGAATGACCCATGTATCAGATGAAAGCAAAATAGCGAAATACTAAATTACCCAACGTGGTGCTCTTCTTTGCAAAAGACAACCAATCGAGCACAACTCTAGAATCTAAACTACAGGGCAATACAAGATCTGGCTCATGTCATGTGAACCACCACATGTTTACTCACTTTATCACAGGTATCAAAGTTGCAATTATCCCGTTCTTAGCAAAACTTTTACACACAATTCCATTCATTAGACATTTCAGTTGTTATGCAACAATGTAAATTCGTTACATGTAAGTTTCATGAAACATTCATGATTTGTGGCATGCAAAGCAGAAGATAGCATTTTCTAGCAGTGACCACTTATATGTAACAGTATTAACTGGTTTTATTAAAGGGGTCCACAGCTTTCAGCAAAACCGTCAAAAGGGTCCATGACACTGAAGAGTTGGGAACCAGTGATCTAAATAGTTAGTTGTGCAAGGCTACTACCCAGTTTAAGTGGGTATTAAAATATCTATAGAAAATTGGGTTTTATTCTGAAAAGTATTATCAAAAGCTACCCTTCCATCACAGACCCCCTTTATCCTTCCATCACAGACAGCTACCCTTCCATCACAGACAGACCCCCTTTTGCTATGCTGGCTGGCTTGTTTCAACCTATTGTTGCATCAACAGAGTTTTGCCACATGTCTCCTTATGTACAGACCTCATTTCACCTGCCAGCCAGAAAATACAGCTAGGGATGGGCATATCAGAATAGTTTACTATTCCAGAATAGCTAAACCGATATCCAGAATACGGAATCCTATTCTGGTTTTTCCCTGCAATGCATTGCACCTGTGAATTGCTAAAAAAACATCGTTCACTAAAAAAACAAGTAGGCCTACACAGTGCACTTTCCTTTATCCGGAACTGGAAATCAACAATTTATCATTTTATCACACAAACAATATACATTTTTGCAACACTCAACGAATTTTTTAATTCTAATGCAGTGGTGCATTTTTGCTAGGTGAAAGTGGTTACGCCAGAAAAGGTCAGATTTTGACAATACTTTTTAGAACAAAACTAATTTTTCCAGTCTATAGACGTCCTTAGACCCAATCAAACTTGGCTGGTGGCCTAGCATAACTGCAAACGACTTCAGCTAATTTCATACCAATTAAACACATAAACTGATTTATCGAATAGGATTCCAGAATCCTAAGCCGAAACTACAAATATAAGAAAATAGTACGCTTCATTGCATAACAGTTATTAGCATAAACCAGATACTCGAATGGAAATGTTCTTTTCATTTGTAAACTTAAATCGCTTAATCACATAGTGAACTTGGAAGGAGTGCAAAGCGCACTGCTCAGATGGTGTGAAATCTGAGTGCCATTTATCCGCAGCAACTGTTTGTGGAAAAATGGTTCCCTTCGCCAACATGCCAAAATCAACACCGCGTGTTCAACTTTCAGGCTTCAGCACACTGTGTTCGGCGCCATTTACTCGTGTCTCGTCGCTACGGGTGCGAAGCTTTGTCACAAAAGTAGCACTTTTAAAGTTAATTTTATGACATTGGGTAACTATTGACCACATGGGACTATGTTCAACACCTTTGCATCAGATGTGTTAAATTCTCTACAGAACAAGAAAATGTGCACCTGTAATGTACACCAACTTCGAATTTTAGTTTATTTTTCGAAGCACTGAGCACAGTACACTTCTCAGTTTAACACTTTGAGAGCCGGGATACGATGTATTCATACATAGAAATCGGCCTAAAACCAGCAGTTGTCAGTTGTCTCACCAACACCCTAGCTCCTTCGCCGATTGCGCTAGAGAGCTGTTCAAGGGCTCAAACGGAACAGATCGGCCAGTCTTCTTGTCTGCACTCGAAAAAAAACTTTTTTGGTTGGGGGTTACAGATTTTTTTTGAGTGACATCGTAAGTGAAGTAGTTTTTAGGCCATTTTGGCTCATGTTACCTGGTCTAGGGCCCAACCGCTAGGCCAAAGTATTTCGCTGAAGTTTTCATTGGAAACTAGGCTTGAGTACAAGTCTTTTGAGCCTTTGATCAACTTCCTAGCGTTTCTGGTTCAAAAGTTATGATCTTAAACAAACAAATTAATTAATTATCTAATTAACTAATTAGTAACAAATTTTTATCAACTTAGACCATATATAACTTTTGAACCCAAAACCCCAGTAGGTCATCCAAAGTATCAAAAGACTTGGATTGTAGCCTAGTTTCCAATAAAAACTCTAGCGAAATACGACCATCCAACGGTTGGCGCCACGGGCCAGGTGAAGTTGGCCAAGGTGGTCAAAAAGTTCTCCACTTATGACATCACTCACAAAAAATACACATCCCACAACCAAAAAATTTTTTTTCGAGTGCAAACTACAAGACTTGCCGCATCTTTTGACACTTGGACCAGGTACGTAACCCGAACCGGAGATATTCCCACGCAAAGCCACGTGCGATCCAGCTGTTTTTTGCGAACCGCTTGAATTAATCCGGACATCAAAGTGTTAAAATGCGGATATATGCTGTATGTTCCACTGCGGACACCACATTGTTTCAACTTCGTTACTTGTTTGATTCACTTGTTTTGTTTTTGCACATCAATAAGATTCATTTGGTGAATGCCTCAACTGAATGGTACATAATGTTTCCTCTTTCCAGGCACTGTTCTAGCTGAGACGCTAACAAAACGATTACAACTGATTTTAAAATATGCAGGAAACAATGCACTCAATGACTTACAAATGCCTGAAGTCAGTTAAGTAACTGCAGAAATCACTGCGCATATTGGTGTCTCAAAAAAGCTTACGCAGTGAACTGCAAAATGTCAGTGTAAATGAGTGTATGCACAATAATGCTAAGTTTCCACTTGCCCACATGGTGCAAGAGAAAAACGCAGGGAGTGGACTGAAAAAATATATGTATGCATTCTTTGTGATGTTTTCACGCAGTGCAAAAGACAAAAGCACATGAATGGACTGAAAAAATGTCTGTTTGTGCACATTAACTTTAATGTGGTGGAATTAAGTACACCGATGATGTTGTGGAATATCCAAACCAAATCCATCTACCTGGTTTAAATTCACATTTTGGATTTGGATAGTTTAGGATCTAAATGCCCATTCCTACATGCAGCAAAACAATGACAAGCTTTGAAATGCTAATCTGCAATGCTAAAGCTTTACATCCACTATACAGTAGCTTACTACCATTGTTTCACATAGTGGGTACAAAACTTTAATATAAAAAATATGCACCTTTTTTTAGTTTTTCAGTTGTGGAAACAAATTTTTAATGTTTTTAGCACAGTAACCAATCTAAATTTCTCCAAGCTTTGCACATTAACTGGTGTTTCACTATGGTAAAGGGTAAGGCAACATGTATGTATAGACATGGATTCGACTTATGTCATATCAGCTATAACCTTTATTTTTAAAGTTCATACATATTATTTAAAACTATAAAAAATAGCAGATTGATGAATTGAAGCACTTGTTTGGAAATGTAAGATGTTTCATGAAAGTGTCATAAATGTGGCAAACTCTCAAAACCTGCCCAATAGTTAGCACCCATGGAAATTGCTTAGAAAACACCTCCAAGAATGAAAGTATCAATCTTTCAGCCAAATTTTTATGAAAATACTCAACCACATTTTCAAAAATTCAGGTTAGTAAAAATGTTAAGTTTATTTATCGCATTTTACCATATACACTAATTGTTTCACTGATGAGTCACAATCATTAGTTAAATTGCAAAGGCTTTGACCAAAATCAATCAAAAACTTTATTTGATTACAAAAAAGAACAGCAAGCATGCTTTCTAACCAGATACTAAACCTAATTAAAGAAGAGCAACTCAAAAATATAAATGAATTTCACAGTTATTATGCTCTGATCTTCATAGTCTAACTTTTTTTTATAATAGTTGATCAGAAAAAAACTAAGGATTACCTTAACATATGTGCAACTGAGCAAATTTCATGCAATCAGTTTTTAAAACCTTTTGAACTATTGTTACTTTTTACACTTACCTGTACTGAACCACTTTTACTGAATAAAGTATTACAATTACTTTTAACTATTTTAAATTATCAAACTATAAACATAGTAAACTCCTATAGCATCTGAACTTCAGTAGTCCAAACCCGCCAAGCTATTCTTAGTTCATTGCTAAGTCAGTCTTTGGTGTCATGTGATGCCAAGATTGCAAAAAATAAAAACAGACAAAACCGACATGCTTGGGAGATTATGCATGACATAGCTTTAGCTTATAATATTTCTTGGATGCAAAATGAAAATAATTCAGCCACTTTTATATTTGAGAAAGTATCTAGTTCATCTTTATAATCTTACGTAATCATGAATACAGGTTGGCTTAGATTGCCAAACCAAACCATACAAAAATAAATCTTTATAAGCCTAAGTATACAAAAAGCACTTACCAGAGCTAGCAACAAACCTAACCAGATTAAATGCAACAAGAAAACAAGCAATGATATGCAACACTTCGTGATCCCTGGACAAATTTTTTCCCATTTTGTTATATCCCAGCCATAGTCAGATAAAAGCAGGCACGATCCTTTGTTGCCTAAAAGATAGTGATCAGCATTCAGATGTTCAAAAGTTTATTAAAGATGTCATTTTTCCAATCCCAAGTTTTAAATAATTAAAAACCTGCAAAAAACACATTAAATATATTGCTTCTATTTGAATTTTTTATTGTTTCTATTTGAATAAGGCTTTCTAGTTGAATAAGATTATCTAAGTGCTGAAATGCATGGTGTGTAGCATTAATAAGCTATTTGTTCAAACTCCAGTGTCACCATTATGGATGCAACGACACCAATAGTGGACCCTACTGATCTTGTGATATTACAAAAGATCTGCTTCATGCTTCGCAATGCTTGGACAAAATACAAATGCAGCTCATGTGGTAAACCCAAAGAAACATTAGTAAGTCACTAAGTGAATGCAGTTCCTGTGAGCAATGGCTCCCATATTGTTGTGCCGGTGTGTCTTCCGGTGATGATGTCGTTGAGTTTAATTTATTTGTTTATAGCAGACACGAAGTCCATAGTATGAACACACACACTCTGCAGAACGCAGGTTGATAAAAACAGACAATACAGAACGT
>JGI24158J21664_10012365_pt1 | contig 11313 bp, 9 predicted proteins | sample Ectturendosymbi3_FD_21664 | JGI IMG/M metagenome (IMG submission 21664)
AATGCAAAGCTGGGTAGTCGAGTTTGTTGAATGCAAAGCTGAGTAGTCGAGTTTGTTGAATGCAAAGCTGAGTAGTCGAGTTTGTTGAATGCAAAGCTGGGNAGTNGAGTTTGTTGAATGCAAAGCTGGGNAGTCGAGTTTGTTGAATGCAAAGCTGGGTAGTCGAGTTTGTTGAATGCAAAGCTGAGTAGTCGAGTTTGTTGAATGCAAAGCTGAGTAGTCGAGTTTGTTGAATGCAAAGCTGCGCAACGAACTTTTGTTATTGTTTTTTGTATTTTTTCAAGAGCGATATGCAAATCATAGAATTCATCAAGAACGGTATGCAAATTATAGAATTTAACAAGAACGATATGCAAATCGTAGAAGTAAAAACGGCAAATTTATGACCGTTGTTAAGTTTTAAGTCAGAATTTTTGAAAATATAGACTGATGAATGCTGTTACGGCGAGTTTTAATTCAACTGTGAGACAAATGACAAAAATTTATCAGCAGAAAATGACCGAAAGGTTTCAGCGAAAGAAAAAACAGAGCAGTTGACACGACCAGTGCTCATCAAGGTGCTTCGAGAAACCAAAACCGTCTCGCAAATTTTCCGACGTTCTCTCAAAATGTAATGGAACCTCTCTGCATATCTACCACCAAAATACACTAAAACCTCGCTTTGCGGTCATCTCGCGATTCAGGTAAAATAGTTGCGACCTCTTGCAACATCTTGGGCGGTCACCAAGGTGAAAAACTTGAAAAAAAACTGGACGTGACAGCACGTGGGCGAAACGTGTGTGGCGTGGTCGCTGACGTTTCTGATACCGTAGTTTTCGGACTACCTTTTTCGTACATAAGGCGCATTAAATGAAGCAAACTTAGATAAGTCATACTGTATGCAACTCTTTCACAGCAACCCCTGAGTGCTGGATTCGCGACTTGGAGTTTAATCTGTCATTACATATGAGGGCGTGTTATCTGTCAGACATGCCTGATCCGCTAGACACGAATAGAATAAAATGAAAGTCGTGTTTGGTTCGGTGTGCGACAATGTAGTCTGGAGCGTCGTGGAGTAATACGATCTGTGGTATGTGCTAGATACTCTCGGATGCTGCTCATTGCAATTGTTGTTGGTTTATTACGTAACGCGATGGTCTGTTCACAAAAAAATCGTAACTAGCAATTAGATAAGTAGCACCCTATGCCACATACAATTGGTTCTAGATGAGTAAGCACAACCAGATTCATACATTAGGCGCACCGCGTTATAAGACGCACTTTCCATTTTCTGTGAAAATTAAAAGATTCTAAGTGCGCCTTATGGCCCGAAAAATACGGTACGTGCGTTTTATCACGTCACGAGACCACTCCCGAACAGTCAGCGATACCGCCGTCGCTTGGCAACAAGTTCGAACCTTCACCTTTGATAGTCGAACGAAACTGAGCTTCAGTTCGATTGCTGCCTTTTGCATTTGAGGAGTTAACGTCGCTTTAGCTTCATGGCCACCACCGTGGTGGAGATCACGAGTCAGAAAATAGCCAATAGGAAAGCACGTGGCGGGTTGTTGTGGTTCTGTGACGTGTTGGTTCGGAGGTTCCCAACCATCTACTTTTAGGGGTACATTTGTCCATCTGAAGGGTTAAATTTAATGTTAGCAGTAGAAGGGATTAATGTATTTGTATATTATTTAGTTCTAATAAAAAGTCAGTGAATTTTTGTTATTTTACTCGTCTTTTTGCCATAATAAATTTTAGTTGTTGTCTGTCGAAATGCTAAGGGGGCACATGGTTAGAGAAAGGTTGGAAACCCCTGTGTTACTGTAGTTTGTTCGTATCGAATACGAGTATACTCCTGCCGGGCGAAAATATGCAACCAAAAGAATATCTGTCATGCTTTTTCTTGGCGGGCTCTGTGCCCGAAACTTTTCTTTACCCGACTTGCCGTTGTTTTCAGTTGTTGAAGAAGAAGTCCAAACGAAGGAGTCCGGCGAGGAGGAGGAGTCGAAAGATAATGGAAAGAGAGAAGACACCGGATCTTTGTTCGACGAGCAAGAGCGCGCCGAGCAAGGTGAGTAGCATTCCAGGAGAAGGGACATCGAGCTTTCTTACTGTTCGATTAATGGCTTGATGTCGAAACTGGCGTTCGACGACCTGTTGTGACGTCACAGACGAAAGTCACGGAGACGAAGACGCAATGATCGACGAACTGTTCGAGGGAGTCGATTCTGCGGAAGACGACGAAGAAGGGGAGAACTTGGTTCCAAGGTCGAACTCGCCCCTGACGTTGATCCCCTCGCTGACTCGTCAAAAAAGCAAACTGGAGATAAAGTCCGAACTGACTGTGGTATGTATCTTGATTCCGGAGTGCCCGGCACTTCGGACATGGAGTTCGATCGCTATGGGGCCGAAATGGACCCTTGTTTCTCTCTCTGGGCCGTTTTTTCTTAAAGCGGATCCAGATTAGACCACAACACGGTCGGCCTCACCCTCCGACCCAGTTATGCAAACGTCTCAATTGTGCAAACGTCTCTGCTCATCAATCTGTTCTCGTGCAGGAAGCGTTTTTGAAACGTGTTGAATGTATTCTGAAATATCGACTGCAGTCTGAAATCCCGGGTGTGTCCTTAAACATCGATTGAGTTCTGAAATATCGATCATGTTCCGCGTTGCGGCTCCTGAAATTGGTGGATGTCTGAAATATTGATTATGTTCCGAGTTGTGGTGGTATTTCTTCGGAAGTTTCGAATCGGGCTGAGGGCGGCAAAAACGTCTAATTTTTCACGAGTTTCCTTGAAAGAAAATTGTGCGTTTTTTCCAAGTACAAAAAACGGCAATTTTCAAAATGCATTATTCGCGATTCGCTATTTTCCGATCGTTTCTTGCTTTGTTTAGTTTTTCGAAATCGCTGAAAACTGACGGAGAAATAGATATGCGCGAGAAATTTTGAGAACGTCCGACAAACGTTCACGAAAATATCTTTCTTGACGAGAAACGGTAATTTCATTTCGCGCGCAGGACAATCAACTATCGCGCAGACCCAACCACTGTTACTGCCCAACTTTTTAAACTTTATTTCGCCTGCACTGTAAACGTTTTTAAGGCCTAGTGGGGGGCGGGGGGCTTTGTGCGAAGCGCATCTTTGGCGCCACCTTTCGCCTGCGAAAACCGTTTTGATGGTTTTCTTTTCGCTACAGCGAAAACAAACTTGCAACGAAGCTGAAGACACTCACGTGATCAGGCGTCAGCCGAGTCGTCGCTTGCGCCCTCTGGCGAGATCGAACTCGTCCGAGTCGGTCCGTTCGAACGAGGAACAACCGGGTACCGCGAGTTTCCCCCTCTTCACCATCGACGCGTACAGGAACGAGAAGCGAAAGTCGATGAGGTGTTTCTCACTTTCCAACTGTTTCGTGTCTCTTCAATTTAGATTTTGAGTCATGCAGAAAGGGGGGTGGCACTTATTCTGGTTGTTGTTTGGGGCTGTTTTTTTTCGGCCAGAAACCGATACGTTTTCGAAATGACCGAAAAAAATTTAAGTCATTTCGGTCAGAGTGTTTGAAAATATAGGCTAAAAACACGGTTATGGCGAGTTTTAACACAACTGCGAGGAAAATTACCAGAATGTCTCAGCGAAAAATGACCGAAATGTTTCAGCGGAAAAAAAAACAGGTTTGGGGATCAGAATGGTTATCTGAGAAAGAGCTTTTTACCAGAAGTTCTACTTCTTCAAGGTCATTGACACACTCCTGTCGTCCGCAGCAGGGGTGTGCAACCCGTCAGCACCGCCGGGCCAAATGCAACTACATTGGTCTACGGGCGACAGTTACATGTGTCAAGCTCTGCGGGTTAGGCAACTTGCTGGCCACCCATGGAAGATTGGCAAGGCCCTTTTAAAAACCTTAATGCTTGCATGTGGGGCAGTGGGTCACAAAACTTCAGCTCTCGGGCCAATTTTCGCCCGCGGGCCACGGGTTGAACACCCCCTGATCTCTAGTGTCCAGGATACTCGACTCTGTCTCAGTTGAAAAGGCCTTTCCCCCTCTAAAAATCTTTATATTTATTTTAAATTGTTTCATTGTGTTTGTCAATGCCTTGCTTGACATGGCCAAGTAATGAACAGCGGTTCTTGCGTCTGTTCAGGAAGCCGAACGAAACGAAGGTTGTCCGGAAGGAGAATGTCAAGAACTTGACGGCACATAAACCGGTGTCAGTCGAGGTAAGGCGAAGCAATTGTGTCAATTTCAACTAAGCAGTTTGGTCTTGCAGCGCTGTATACTTTGGACCAGGGTGGAAAATCGTGACAAACTTTTCATTACGCTTATTCGTCGTCGTGCTTCGAGCAACCAGCCTCGATAAATTTCAATAAATTTCGGTAAATCTCGATAAATTTCGGTAAATTCCGCGAGCATTTCCCAAACCGTACGGCGTACGAAAACGAAAATAATACCAGTTGACAAATGACACCAGCTTTGGCGCCACTTCGTTTTCAAACACCCTTCAAGGATCTTACATGGAAACAACATTTATTTGTTCGTCCGTGTACTGCTTTCTTATTGGCCGTGTACTGGTTTCTCTTGTTGGCCGTGTACTGGTTTCTCTTATTGGCCGCGTACTGGTTCTCTTATTGGCCGCGTACTGGTTTCTTATTGGCCGCATACTGGTTTCTAATTGGCCGTGTACTGGTTTCTCTTGTTGGCCGTGTACTGGTTTCTCTTATTGGCCGCGTACTGGTTTCTTATTGGCCGCATACTGGTTTCTAATGGGCCGTGTACTGGTTTCTCTTGTTGGCCGCGTACTGGTTCTCTTATTGGCCGCGTACTGGTTTCTTATTGGCCGCATACTGGTTTCTAATTGGCCGCATACTGGTTTCTAATTGGCCGTGTACTGGTTTCTTATTGGCCGCATACTGGTTTCTAATTGGCCGCGCCAACCTCTGTTTGCCAGAGGCAAATAGCGGCCATGACGGCGGATGTCCAACAGCAACAGCGTGTGATCCAGCAAGCCAGTGCCGCCCTCAACTGTTGCTACGACGCTCAACATGGCAAGGGTTCGATCACCGAGGTGGAGGCCGAGAAACTGCTGCTGATCGCAAGTCAGTCGTTGCGCTCGTCTTTCGTTCTGTATCTGCAATTAACTGGTGATAACTTGCTGTCGTGTATGTTATGTGCAGATTAGACGTTGGTCAGATGTGGCGCCAAGTTTGCGCCTCGGATGAACATCGATGTTGTAGCATATCATCATGGTCGACGGGAGGGGGCAGGCGAGGCACCCCTAGATTTTGATATTTTCCTAATGAAGTTTTTTCTTAGCGCGAGCAAGTAAAATGTAACTTCACCACTGTTGGTACCCCTCTGGAAAAATCCTTTTGTGCACCCCCAGAAAGAACCCACTATTGCCCCTCCTGGAAAAAACTCCTTCCGACGCCCGTGCATGCATGTTATTATGTTCCTTACAATCGTTCTTAATGGTGCTTTTCAACGCGTGGAGTCGTCGCCCAACTTTTCAGAAACGCTTAGTCTGTGGTGAGATCGCTTCACATAATACTCCTGAACGACGAAAAAAGTTCCTTTGTCGCTGCTTTTCAAGTTACCTGGTGTTAGTGCAGTGCGCCACTAACCTGTACTGTTATTTCTGTCAACAAAAAACAAATCTCTGGCTTGGAATGCTTTTCGCACCAGATAGGATTAGTGCTGTTGCTCAACGTTTTAACCTCGGCAAAGCGAAAAGCTTTTCTTCTAATATTTTTCTTCTAATATTTCTTCCCTTTGCCATGTTTTTGTTCCAAACCGCTTCAGCGCCTTCTCATCTCAAGTCCAGGTCGCGGGAAATGCCGGGCTCTGTTCTTTCACATGAGCTTGTGACGTCACAAATGCCGCATGTCACGTCACAAGTCATGTAACTTGTAGTCGCAAATGTCACGCCGCACCAAATATTGCATGGTGGCTGTCATATTTTCGTTCCGCGAATTTAACCAACGGGTGAATTGTTGCTGACGTGGTTGCATGTGATTGGCCAGGTGAGAAGAGGCTCGCCCTCCTCGGAGCCATTCAGGACTTGAAGGCGGGCAAGGTCAAAACGCCAACCAATCAGCTTGCACCGTGCAACGGTTCGATAACGATCGATCGCATACAGCTGATGTTAAGGACGGAGTATATTTTATCGCTGGCGAACAAAAAGGACGGAGGTGCGTGTCCTGCTGTGTCGTTTCAACACACTTCTGTCTGTAAGTTGTGTGCGGCATGCGGGCTTTTCGATATTCGGGCCCCACGTCGCGGGTTCGAAACCCGAGTCAGACTGTTGTTCTCTCTCGCCAGGCGACGCGCGGAACCACTACTTCTTCGTGCTCGTAAAATGCGGAGCTCGTCGCGTCTTCGCGTCGCGTCTCGTCACCAGCCGGGATTCGATTTCGGGGGATTCCCTGGTTTTCCAAGACAAGTTTGAATTGTGAGCGGCTTGCCTTTCAGCGCGGTCTGCTTGATCCTGGGGTGGATTGTCCTGTTTGTGTTTGACGAAGATGGCTGATGGCAACAACACCACGTTTGGTGCCTTTTTTTGTTTTATTTGTTTGCGCTGCCCCAAAAACAACCGATCCTTTCGAAGTCCTTCCTTCGAAGTGCCAGGCACTGACTAATTCTGCATAATTCTCTTGACTGCGACATCTGTCGTTTTTGGTTGGTGATGCAGTTGTCATGGTGACCCAGTAAAATTGTGATAGAAAAAGTGGGTCTGAACCAGCTATGTCCAACCCAAATGGCTTGCTGAGCCAAACATGAAGTCATTATCTTAACCAGGGCCGCACATTGGATGACTTACTTTGATCTTAGCAAACTAAATTTAGTTCAAAAGCTAATGTGCTGAAAGCATTCGAATCCTAACTGCAATGGTAACAGACGTGATAAAGCGGCACTGANGACCACCTGCATCAAAAATATCAAATTCAAGATTGTCAGAATAAGGACAAGTTATCAGTATGCAGGTTACTTATACTACAGCGAACACCTAAACTGGGCCGCACAAAACCTTCGACTGGGCCGCACGCGGGCCGCCGGTTGGACATAGCTGCTCTAAACAGTCTTCAGAATTATTTGCAAGAGTAATTACCGTTTAAAACTACGATTTCAGCAAAAACGCAAAAGAACCCGGTTTGTCGTTCGTTCCAAGTCACCCTCTACTCAGAACACATGCGCTTGTAACTGCGTGCGTGCGTGTGTGTGTTTGAGTGCGGGTGTGTGCGTGTGCGCGCGCATGTATTGTGTATGAACTGCACAACAGTTGACACGAATCTCTGGACGTCCGCCACCCCAACATGTTTGTTGTTTGTTTCGCAGCGACAACTTGGACAGTGACTTTGAGATCTGCATCGAGGTTTATAGCAAGGTAGGTTTATTATTACGGCTTACATGGCTGGGGGGAAACGACGGTTGACAATGGGGCAGGAAACGGCGGCAGTGTCGTCCCAGTAGCTAAGTTTTGCAGATTTCGCTAAAACGTGTGACTTAAGTAGCAAAGCGGTCGTTGGCAGTGGATCAGTTTTTGAAACATAGTGTTGTCACAACGAGGTGCTGCTGCCGGATTGGCCAAAGAATTTAAAACGCGCTGAAGCGTAGCAGCATCCAGTTATTGCGCAACAAGCGTCAAATTCGAAACCTGGTTCGTGTTTGTTGAAATGCTCCAAAAATCCCCCCAATTTTCCAAGTTACCGGTAACTGCAAATCAAAAAATATCTGGATGATGTTAATATTTAGCTCAGCTGTTTCTGTATTTTATTTTTTCCCGCCTACTTTTAATGGCGTGAATCTGTACGAAGGCATGCTTGAATTGTCTTGCCGTCTTTAAATCCAGTTGTCGAAAATAACTCTCAAAAGAAGCGGCGCGCTTTGAAAACAGATGCTGTTTGAGGGAGTAAAGCCCTTCGCCGCTTGTGAGAAGGTCTTTCGAGAATTCGTTGCTAGGCAACAGACGTCGCAAATCCTGTTGTTTGGAGAAAGTTCTCACCATGAGTCAGCACTAAAATCAGGGTTCCAGCCTAGAAAAGTATGAAAAAATTGTTTTGGTCTGTTAGTATGGAAAAAGAAAATAATTTTGCAGACTTGATCGTTTGACATAATTTTCATAATATTTTATTAAAGATTGATAATTTTACTCTCATTGTGTTAACTATTATAGTGCCTGTATTTGACCTGGGTATGTTACTCGGAAAAGTTTAAGTCTGGAAACTGGAAACTTGCAGGAACCCTGTAAAATGTGTGACGAAGCGTATTCAACGTCCCATTCAATGGTGTCAATTTTCCTAAGTTTCAGAATAAGAAATACCGCCCGGACGGCGTCCCGAATCAGGAGAAGTCGAAAGGCAAGTTCTCCGGAATCCTGCACAAGGTAAGTCAACCGCACGCGATCGATCGATTGGCATCATACCTGATGACGTGCTCACTGGTGACGTATGTGCAGCTGAAGGTGAGCGCAGTGCAGCAGCGCAGGAGTCGTCACGTGACAGGAGTAGCCAGAGGTTTGGTCAGTAAAAGGAAGGCCGGCTCCTCTGTCGAAGTCAGTTCGTTTTTAGAGAAAGTTGTGTTGCGTACTTTTCCGCGCGCCTGTGTTGTGCAAAGAAGATGTGGATAGTGACAGGCCGTTGTTAAGTGCTTCGCTGCAGGGTTTTGGCAATTTGTGGATCAAGATGAAAATAAAAACCTTGTTAAATTTCAATCAGGCGGTTATTTTTGTTGCGCAGTGACTTCTTTCTTTCCTGTCAATGGCCGTGAAGCATTAGCCGTAGCGCAGTGATGTGAAAATAACAGGTGCTAAGCTGCACTTGGCAATGCTTGCTTGCAGTCGCGAGATCATACAGAGACACCCGGAAAGCCATCTCCGACAAACCTGATATCCTACCGAGCTCAGACTTAGTTTTGAGGCAGCTTTCCGTTTTTTTTTTCCCACCAGAATTCACCCCCTCTCAGGCCCTGGCCACTACTGAGTCCTAGTTCCGTGAAGGGATTGTCGTTGGACTGTTTCAAATTCAATCAATTCTCCTACTCGTCTTTTTTGCGGCTTTTTCTAAAAGGCCAGATACGTCGTTGTCGTATTGCGCAATCCCGCATTGCGTCATCAATTACGACGCTTTACGTCACTTTTTTCCCGCGCAGTCGTTGACGCCGCGCAAGCCCAAGAACCGTCCGCACGCTCTGCTGCCGCAAGCGGCCAGCCCCGGCGGACCGAACGCGATACGCATCAGTGACTTCTCTCTGATTGGCAGCACCTCGCTCACGCTGGATGACGTCAACAAGGACAAGTTCGCGCTGATGAAGGTGCGAGCACGCATGGATACGTGTTTGTCGGTAGTATGTCAGTGTGTGTAAGAACGCGTTCGATCATATTTAAGGCGTATGCCAGTGGCCCTTGAAAGTTTAACGCCTCAACACCCCTAAATCACATTTTCGTCAACCTGGAAACCCCCTTTTTTTAAATGTAAAAGTCGGGTCGTTACGGGTGTCAAGTCGAAGATAATGTGGATGGAAGCAAGTCCAAGTTCTTAGAGAATAAGGACACGAGTCCGGATCTGGACTTTGCTTCTCAACACTGTTGAATATCCCCAAACTTTAAGAACCCCCTGACGTATGCTGTTCTGACATTGATTTTCTTAGTTCCGATGATCTGGAGCAGGGGTCTCCAAACTATGGCCCACGGGCCACATCCAGCCCGACGAAGACATTTTGTCGATCATGAAAAAATAGTTCACGAAACACTGATTGATTTGGCAGAACGTAACATACTCCGAAACAGCCACATTACGTAAGATGTCCGGCCCTCGATCTCTTGTGCAAGGGGTTATGTGGCCCTCGGATGAAATAGTTTGGAGAGCCCCTGATCTGGAGCAAGGACACCGGATCGTTTGACCCAGTGCCATTCGGTCCCAGCTTCTCCTTGATATTTTTTCGAAAAAGTTGACGATAATAATATTAGATTACTGTCCTCCAGCTGGTCTTTGCTGAGAGGCGTCTGTGACATCAACAAAACGTCGAACAATAGTTATTATTAGGACAAGTTGTTATTGACCGAAAGACTAAAAAAGCGACTTGTTGACCTATCAAGATTTAACGAAAATTTACAAAACGAAAACACACAAATTCTCAACGAAACTTGCGACACAAGTCTATGTGCTATTGCGACATAACACTGCAGGCCAATCACCAGGTGGACGAATTAAAGTGTAAAATCATGTAATGTTGTACACTTTTTTTCACCAATACTAAAAAGAAATTTGACTAATAACGGATAATTATAAAAAATCGACTTTATTGCCCTATGAAAAGAATACTGACCTAACGGTAAAAAAATTGACTTTTTATCGACTTACCAAATTAAGAATATGCAACTTACTATTTCTATCCAGAGTCCTTGCAAAAAATCACGTCATTCAAGCTTACTACCAAAAAATTGACTTGATTGTAAAAACTCGCCGTAGTTATTATTCAGCAAGAGTGCCCGTGTCCAGCNGGCTTCTTGAAAACGGGCAGTGGGCCGCGCTTAAGTTCTCGCTTCACGTAAAGCTGTTTGTTTTGGAATTTAATTTAAAAAANGCGCACCAGTTATTGAACGCTGTCAACAATACAGCCACCACTGCAAGCAATCTGAGCGCGCTGCTATCAAATACTGCCATGAGCAGCTACTCGACAAAAAAACCGAAACGATGTTTAATGCGAACTCGAACACATTTTTTTCTACAGGTACCTTTCATGTCCCCAATATCGGGCAAGCTGGGCTGCCGCATCATAACCAACTTCAAATCTGGCGTCGAGCAGCGTGGCTTCCTTGTGAGTACTGGTGCAATGCGGTCGTATCGTGTGGGGAGGTGGCTACTCGCCGACGAGTCGTTTACAAGCGAGCGCAATGCGGGACGAGTTAGAGTCGAGTCGATTTTAAATGGCACGCGGGACTCTCTTTTCCGTTTTTCGGTCGCGTTTCGTGTTAGTCGTGTGTGAAGAATTCGTGCCAGGTTATACTCGATCGAGTGGCGCGAGTAAGTGAAAGGAAAGCGTTTTCGCGAAACCAGTGACTCGATTCGAGTCGATTTGCAAAAAATATTTGCGAGTCGCTCGGGCTCAAAAGAGTGTTTGTGACGACACCATTAACTCCTCAAGACATAATCATTTTTGCAGACGCTGTTCGATGACGTTGGCGGATTGGGGGCGTGGCACAGGCGTTGGTGCGCACTCATCCATGGCGTGCTCTACTCGTGGACTTACCCGGATGACGAAAAGCGCAAGGTACGAGTTGTAGCGGGTCGGTACTTGGCTCACTCTACATCAGTGTTTCTTAACCGGGGGGGGGGGGGGGGGG
>JGI24158J21664_10012366_pt1 | contig 11313 bp, 6 predicted proteins | sample Ectturendosymbi3_FD_21664 | JGI IMG/M metagenome (IMG submission 21664)
AAATCCCGGACAATGAAGCACTGTTTAACATTTCTCCCTGACGCATATTTGGCCACCAAAATCCCGGACATGTCAGGGAAAAACCTGACGTATGGCAGCCCTATGTTACCTCGTATACAAAAATGAATTTATGTAACGTTTGCATCTTGTCTACAGGATTGAATGTTTTCGATAAAATTTTCAAACAATAAGTCAAGTGCAACCGCACCGGAGGTTTTTCTTTTAGATACAACATTTGTGAAGCAAAACAGCATGTTTTTTGCCAAAAACGACAGTCAGTATCGCTTGACTGACTGTTTTATGTAGTTGGTAAATTTTTATGATTGATTGATGATAAGCACATGGCTATCATCAGTTTTTATGTTCTTTCCAATTGAAAGCAAAAAGGAATTTATAAAAGGAAATTTTTGTTCAACTTCCTTTTGTTAACCAACCTTTCCCATCTAGGGTATGTTTCACAATGAATGTTGATAAAGTTCCATACCTCAGATTTAACAACACTGTGAGTGTAATCACCAAAATGACAGTGTACCTCACCTTTCGAGTTGTTATCAAATTTCAGTGAAGCAGTTTATTTTAAAATAGTGCAAAAGTTTTGATTTTCATACCAGGTATAACCTTGTTCCAGCATTTTTTACCATTGTTAAAAATGCATGGTTGCCCTGAGTATGGTCACTGTTAAACTAAACTATTTCAAAATACGTTTGAAACATATAAAGCAAGATGTTATCATAGAAAGATAGCATCACCAATTTTTCAGACAAAAGTTTCTAGATTGAAGTTGGTGTGATACAGAAACAATGCTTTTGCACTTGCTGAATTATAATTTTCATCAAAAAGAGACCCTTATTATAGGTTTCTTCGCGATTTTGTTTAATGCATATACAATTTTGAATTTTTTGGTATCTCTCAATTATACCAACACTTTGACCTATTTGTAACAGACCACGTTCATAACAGACAACGTATATAACCATGGCCGAACAAAGGGTGGAGGCAAAAGAAGTAATTGGCCCTAGGCCCCCGTTGCAATGGTGTCCTGGCAATGGAAATCAGTTGTTTTTTTCATGTTAATTGGTTCTTTGATAAAATATAGATTACTTGCGACTTTTTTGCAGTTTTTCCTACTATTGTTTATTTTACATTAGTCAGGGATACCTTAAACGGAGTTATAGCTAACCCTAACATGAGTATATCTCATAACTTTAGCAACTTGTATATCAGGTCTTTTAGCACAAACAATAGTTAAAAAATTATAGTAGGCTACATTCTGCCTAAGTCGATCTTGATCGGCTACCAATTTGATTGGTTAATTCTTGCCTACAAGCAAATAATATATTCGCAAAGTGGCCATATAGGTGCATTATTACAGTAAAAAGCAACATCTGTTTGATCATAAACGAAAAGTCTGCAGAAGAATTGCAGCGTTCATCCCGTGCTTAGCATAATTTTAACGTCTGGTCGACATACAGTACACGCAGTCACCGCCATAAGCTATATTAAAACAATTGTTGTATGCGGGCTCTAAGGATTTGTTCAGCGTAGCGTATGTGCACTACTAGAGTGTAGTGTGCAAGGAACTGCTAGCCTGTTATAGCAAGGGAAATGACGAGGTCGATTGTAACATCAGGAGCTCAAAAGCTGACGATGGGTACGGAAAACGAACAGAAGGATCTAATGGTATAAGATGCGGCGACTGAAGCTGTTTCATAACAAAACTGTCTTCATCTGAGCACTTCCTGATTTCCTACGCGATGAATTGGGCAGTTTTAAAAGAAAATTTTGTGGCAAGCCGCAAGCGAGTGCATGAGTGCTATAGTTGGAAATAAAATAAAGATTTATTAAAAAACATTTTGGCCTTTGCTGTTTTTTGTTACTGCTTTAAGAATAGGTTTTTGGTAACGCGGTTTTCGTCGTAACCCGGATTACGATGGTATACTGAACGTTACATAGGTAAAAGTATAAAACACCGGACTGTGTCACACTAAACACGGTGCATGGACATGCAAAAATACAGTATTTAAATTAAGTTTACGCACCAAACATCGAATACCTCAATTCGTTTTTACGTGACTTCATACGATCGCGTTCGTGAACTCGAAGTAGCTAAGAGAAGGTAATGCAGGCCCGTTAATGTTGCGCATTCACGTAAAGTTGTGCCAAAATCACTGCCGTCTGCCACACCTCTGAATTGGTGAATGCCAGCCAGGGGCGTGCAGAGGTCTGGTAATGCTTGGGGCAACCAGAGCCTCCGAGAGAAATTTTTGCAGGGGGTACAAAGACCGACACCTGGCCCCCTTATTTTCTTGGGCACTCGTCGAAACTTGTATAGCTTGTTCGTATAGTAATCAGGATCGGCTCTCTTGCTACCAATCAATCAATGATTGATTTTCATGCTACGATTTGCAAATATATTAAATGTTATACTGGCAGCTGGCTTACACTGATAATTTTAGGCTTGATTACGGAAAAGCAGATGATGCGTGCTTTAAATTCCCGGGCCCAGGTACAATGTACCTCTCGTAGGCCCTGGGGGCAACTTCTTGATTGTATGCCCCCTGCCAGATTCTAGCATTGAGAAAAGTGAGAAATACAGGCATGCATTTGAAATTCATGAAAACTAGGGTCTACAAAAACAGTTTCATTGTATATCATAAAAAATCAAAAAAATATAACATAAAAAACTTTGTAAATGTTTTTTAAAACTTCAACGGGAACTACTTGTTGGTGGAATTAGAGCAGTATCGAAAAAGAATTTATCTTAACATTTTTCATTGGCAAAATCTTTTCGCAAAATATTTCTATTGAATACTTCTTTTGTTTCAGTTTCAAAGAATTTGTGAATTAAAATGATTTTTTCATATACGCAACTTTTTTGTGAGAAAACTGCGATACCCATTTGTTTGACGGTGACCGATTACAGTTGCAGTATAGTTCCTCTTCCTTGTTGACGGCGTGTTCAAACTGGAACCTGCCTTGTGATGTGTGACGAATTACTTTTGTGCCCTTTGTTTTTTAAACAGGCCCCTTTGTGTTTTTTGAACAGACTCTGTACCGGTCTTTGTTGGTCACTGCATGCTTGCGTCTTAGCGTTATTCAGCAACATTAGCCTATGCTTACTCACCAACAACAACGTATATTGTCGTAAAAACGATTGCATCAAAGCACAATATGCCAAGAGCAGTCGCTGACCGACTCACATATGAGCGCCTCCGCACCGGCAGCGCATGCGTGACGTATGCGGGCTTACTTCCGCCAGACAGCGCGTGTGCAAACCCAGAAGCCAAAGGTTGCATTTTAAATGGCAGACACGTTTGGCGTTGCAGTCCAGAAACTTAAGGCTCCAGACAAAGATTGTGGGGGCTTTTAACAGTATTAGGCATTCAGGCTGCTCGAGAAATCGAAGCAAATATGAAACTTACACGGACTAGGTCTTCCATCGCAACGTAAAGCTGGACATTATTAGAAGTACGTGGATCAACGTACTTAGGCGCAAAAATTAAAATCGACATTTTAAGAGAGCGCCACGGTATTTTGAAAAAGGGGGCCCGAGACAAGTGCCTCCACCCTAACTGTAATAAAAAATGCAAGTATGTTGCAATTGTTGACATGACAAAGTGTCACTGTCGTTATGTGAGTTTTTCATCTGAATAACTCGCAAATATTAACTTTCTGCCACGACCGCAGAAGCTCTGAAGTATATCGCCAAGCTGATGCTCACGTCGAGTTCGAGTCGTCAAAGATGACGTTATCGACAGAGAAACGAGCGAAGAATGGCAGGCGGCGCCGGACACGGAGTTGCGATAAAATCCTTTCAAAGTGGGAAAAACTCAAAATCAATCTGTTACCGCGGAAGCGAGCAGCGACCTCATCCTCGGCTAACACCGATCGACGAAGACCGCCGAGGCTTCTTGCACTAAAATTGCGTGCATGGCATGATGCGGGGTTGAGGACAGAACGCGGGGCCAGTAGCAAAACTCGCGACTCCTGCCATTCCTGACCAGACGGCCGGTGAGAAAATGTATGCCCAGTTAACGCAAATAAAATTCATCCAAAGCGCCAGTACACCTGCAGGTTATGTTTGCTTTCATTACACGCTCCAAGTTGATTAATTCTCGTATTTGCGCTTCATATTGCGTCGAATCAGGCTGCGGCTTGTTTGCGCCTGATAAAAATGGTTGGAAGTGCAATTTCGTCGGCGTTGTTGCAAAGTGAAAATGTGCCCCTATTCTGTTGCGTATTCTACTACAAAGGTACAAAGATCAACTGCGCACAACTTCCGCCTTGCCGACCTCGCTGACGTTGCACACCAATGTCACTGTAACATTAATCCACAATCACTTTTTACATCGCTCCGCCGTTTTCTTGGAACTGCAACTTCCCTCGGTAAAAACGCAGCTTGTTCGCTTTTAACCAAACGTAAGGAACCAGTTTAGTGTAGAAAAGAAACGCCGATCGACAATTTATTTCTATTCTGACGAGTAATAACAACACAAAGAACTCAAAAGCGTAATTATGAGCGCGTATTGCAATAACAGGACAGTAGGAGCGCACGCGTCGTATATAAGATATGGAAGTCATTATTACTAACACCGAGAATATCGTGCTATAAGGATAAAAACATATCTTGCTTTAATTAAGCGAACTCTTTAAGCTCTTGAAAGGTCCTCCAGATCAATAAACTTTCCTATCATCCGATTACTGCGGTTCGACAGTAAGCCTTCAGCAACTTCTAAAATTTTCTAGCTAACATTTCACGTTTCAAAGCATATTTAACAACAATTTCATAACCCCTGGTCACACTCAGACCAAGTTTGGCTAACCTGTACCCAAGCACAACCATGGCGGCAAGAGACATCATATAAAGTTAAGACATCGGATTTTGAAAACAAAAGCATTGCTGGCAGATTTACGTTGCAAGTTCCGAAACCAGTTGTAGAAACTTCCAGGAAAAATGAAAAAAGAGGCGAATAAAACTGACAGTTAACTGCTACTTGCAGAGCACATGAGACGCCGAGGAATAGTGACAGACGCCAGAATCAACGAGGCGAGCGAATGATGCAAATGGTCAACGTTGAATGAAGCGAAACAGCACCAAAGGTCACTGAACCGGAAAATGACAATTCTACATGTTTATGCGCTTTGAACCAACAATTTAAAATAAAAAAACAAATTTTCCTCACGTTTCGTGAGGCCTAAACTCAGTTTTAACGGAACAACGCAACGGTAACGGAATAACAAATGAGTTGTTAAATCATTCTTTGGTGCCGTCCAAGTAACGGTAGACACATGCTGTCTCACCTCATGCGAAAATTGCACTCTGTCTGAATGTGAACGGGAAAGCGTTTCTGGAGAATCGCTGTTCGCCTGGAAAAAGCAGCACAGCACGAACAAGATGCAACAGCCAGCAGAATGCTGAGCACATGTTTCAAGCATTCAGTTTCGAGGAAATGAGCAACTGTCGCACGTAACGTGAAGAACATGGAAAACACGCGAGCAGCGCTAACGTTTGGCAAGCTGGTTTTGCTGCGCACGCATGCCGCAATTACATCGCTTCAGCACGTGCAAACGCAGCAACCACTCTTGCACCTTCGCAAGGTTACACCTTGTAAGTGGGCGAAGCAACAAAACGCAAATACCGAGACATCCTTCCACCTCTTCTCTAGCCTATTCGTGTTCAGAAATCACCAGCACGCGCGTGCTGCTATGAAAAAACGAAAATGCCACCTTTAAATTGAATGCACAAATTTGCTGCGAATCAGCCAACGAGAACTATAGAGAAAGGTCTCCACACAGAGACTGGTGGTTTTTATCGCTGGTTGACAGTGAATTGCAAATTCAAAGTACAATGGGCGGAAATGTTCACTGCCTGCGGTTGAGAGACACACACTTCTTAACGGCAAATAAACAGTCAAACGTTGAATATTGAAATCGCTTCATTCGATATATTTAACTACTCACTTTAAAATAATGTTACATATAGATACGTTCTTTCAGGGCCGGTCTCTGCATGAAGGTCTCTCAAAAACACATCGAAATGCAGGTTAAATAATTCGTAAATTTTTTGTTTTATTTTGCTATCGCAATACGTAAATCTGTAACACAGCTCTCTAATGATCGCTAACTTCCAGTGACAAGATTAGCAAGATGCCCCATGATTGTTGACAGAGGGCCAGCCTGTTGTTTCTGTCGCTGGTGTCTTAAATGAACGGCGGCACAATACGCCGGTATCATGCTGCTTCGCGCTGAGCGCAGCCGTTCTTTTCGGTGAGCCAGCTTCGATTTCAAGGTATCAGCTTCAGGAGATCCATTCACAGAGGAATTTAACGAGCTTTTGCGCGAAGATGGTCCTCCACTCACTACGGAGGGAGTGGTATCAAAAAAACTTGCTCCTGAAGGCACCATCTGCCAGCTGCTACCCGGTTCTGCTGCTGAAGCGTTTGTGGAAGGGCTATTCGAACCTTCTTTCACCTTGGTAAGGCAATCTGTGCTGGACGATTTGGTCCGGATATGTCTCGGTATGGCGATAGGGCTACTTGAACGTCCGACGATGGTCGACGCCTGACAAGAATTAACATGCTTATTACAGTGCTTGTGTGCGGCTGCGGTCGTTTGAGATATAGTGTTTTTAGCCGTTTCAAAACTGGAGGAGAGCGCTGATGGTGGAATGGCGGGGCCGTGCAAAGTGAAGCTTGCTTTTTTCTTCCAGCTTCCCTGGCAGTGCGTCGTTGGAGCAATAGCAGACCATTCGCTGCCGTTCGTAACGGCCAGGACAGCGGCTTCATCCGAATCTTCAGTGAGTGATAACTGGCGAGACGAGGAAGAGTGCTTTGAATCTGATGCCGATATATTATCCACAAGGCTGTTCAAGCACTCTTCAATGTCTTCAAATTCCAGCTTCGCAGAGGACGCGTGCGAAGAAAGTGAAATTTCCTGGTAGTATGGTCGAATACCGTTCTTCAGTGGCGACGGGACGTCTTTGCTGCACCCTGAGGTAAGGTCTTCAATGCCGTTTTCAAGTTGGCTGTAATTTGAATCGTCGCATTCCTTGCTATTGTCAAGATTCACTCGGTCAGTGTCACCTGACTCCAGGTGAAACATTTCTTCCTCGCCGGTGTTGTTTCCATCGACTGTAGACAATCCATCCGTGTGCGGGCAGTGGGTCAATAACGAATACTCCTCTGACGCTATGTGACTGAGAAAATCGAAACAGAAATGCATGATCTCCTCACGCTTGTCCAAGCGGTTTGTGAACTGATGGTTAAACAGCAACCAGTCATAAGCCAGCGTGAGATAAACGATTTCATCAACACTGAGAGACTGGTGAATAAGGCCATCAGCCCAAAGGGACAGACGAACAAGAGACACAAAAAGTGGAGTTCTGTCCCAACCAGAAATGCAGTGCAATAGCATGCCAGAGCAGTTTGGCTGAATGATGCTATTTAAAATAAATTTAAGGTAATTTTGTGTAAGTTCCACCAAGTCCCAACTCATGTAATCGTTCCATTCTATTTCAGAAATATTTTTCATGTCGTCTGGAACTTGAAGCTGTGCATCCACAAATTGCTGGCTCCAATCAAACTTAAGCCCAACACCTGTATAATTGTTCTTTGTATAGTCAGCAAAAAATTCACAACCAGGATATGGTATACTCACAAGACTGAACCTGGCCTTGTACCTTTGCTGTCTATCGACTTTCTCAGATGATGTGACATTCATACCATATTTTACCTTGTAGTTTTCCACCATTAAGTCACAAATCACATTGGTTCTCAAAAAATTTAATAAGCCAATATCAGCATTTCGCATCTTATCCAGCAACCACTCCTTGCTTTTAGATGCATCCTTTGTAGGTGATGACTGGGAGTTTTGTTTTGGTTTCACGTTATGCTGCTTAATATCCACACAATCCTCATCAGCACTTTCCTTCAATGCGGTAAACTGGACAGAGCCTTCCTCCAGAGAACCTGCAACACCATTTTCCAGTATCGGTTCATTTTTCTCCAAAAGACTTGCTCCGACTGTGGAATCTGGCTGAGCAAAATAACGACTACTATAAGAATTTAAATAAATTTCAGGAGCACGGGCCAACGTAGATGAGCGGCAAATAAATTTTCCACCAAAAAGCAAAACTGGAGCAGGAAATCTACCTCGAGTTCTAGCAAACTTGCTTTGATTTATCAACTCCACCAACTTTTCAGAGTCAAAGTTATCAGGTTTCTTTGTGCCCAGGTTTTTTTCTTTCAATGGAATAATCAATTGGACTGGGTACGTGCTACAAAGTGTTCCCTTTTTGTTGCTAATCACGGCACACACATAATCCTTAGAAAATAGTCGCATGCAATTTTGCACAAGCCCATTCGCATAGTCTTCACCAGGACCAAATGTACAACAATCACTTAAAGAGTCATTGAGTAACTCAAAAATCTTTCCACTGCTTTCACTGGACATATTTTTTGAAAGCATTAAAAACAAGCTATATCTGTTGAAGCAAAATGTATCGTTACCCATATTGGACATAGTCTCTGAACAGCTTTTCTGTCCAATGGTTCTGAATATACTTTTCTTCCTATTACTAGTTGCTAAAATTAAGAAACTGAAAAAGTACAATTTACTTCTGTTTTTTGGTAAACTATGCACGGAGTTGCTGTAGATTTTTATGACAAACGAAACAGCCACAATAATCGAAAACATTGTTTTATTCGACGTTTCGGCTTATACTTCTGTTTATATTCGGCTTATACGTACGTTTCGGCTTGTACTTCTGTCAACGTTTCGGCTTATAACTTCTGTTTTTCTTAACCAAAAAAGACTACCAGTGGAAGTCCATATTTAAACACAAAATATACTGAAATTCGAATGAAAAATTAGCACAAAATGGCAAAAACTGTCAGCATTAAAGTAGATCAGTGTGCACTGAGGGACACTAACAAACTATAACTTGCATTATTTGAATGTGCTAGTTTAACACTTTGAGAGCCGGCATACTATATATTCGTACTTCGATTTCGGCCTAAAAAACAGCAGTTTTCGGTTGCCTTACCAACGCCCTAGCCCCTCTGCCGATTGCGCTAGAGAGCTGTTCAAGGGCTCAAACGGATTGGCCAGCCTGTAGATTGCACCTGAAAAGAAATTTTTTGGTTGGGGGATGCGAATTTTTTGTGAGTGACGTCATAAGTGAAGCAGTTTTGGGGTCATTTTTGCTCATGTTGCCTGGCCTAGGGCCCAACCACTAGGCCAAGTGTTGCGCTGAAGTTTTCGTTGGAAACTAGATTTTAGCCTAGGTTCCAATGAAAACTTGAGTGAAATACTTCCATATAGCAGTTGGGACCAGGGCCAGGTAACCTGAGCCAAAATAGTCAAAAACCTACCCCACTTATGACATCACCCACAAAAAACCTGAAGCCAAAAAGATTTTTTCAGTGCAATCTAGGAGAATCGCTGAGTCTTTTGAGGGTTTGGACAGGTCTCTAGCACAAACAACTGGTGAGTTAATGGATTTGCAAAGTGATGTGAAATTAGTGGCTCAATGCATGTTTCGAAGTACGATATACTCGTACACCAGCTCTGAACATGTTAAGAAGCAGCATGTTACTTTGGTGGTACCTTTTATAATTTGTTACACGAATGACTTCAGTGCACACTTTACTATAGGGAAGTGTTATTTTAAGCAAAACATGATATCATAAAGCAATGGATCACTCAGCTACATCCTGAAACATTGACTTCTCAAAAAGAAGTGAACCAGTAAGTTCTTACCCCAAAGAAACAAGCTTTTTTGACAAGTGTGAAAATAATTAGCCCAATATTCAAACATGGCTTTTGGAAATGATCTTATTCCATGGTTATTTAAAAGAACAAATATTAAACAATTTCTCTTGGGTGTTTTTCTTTGTTGTTATTTTCACTTTTGAACCAGAAATGTTAGGAAGCCAATCGAAGGTTCAAAAGACTCAGATTTTAGCCTAGTTTCCAATAAAAACTTGAGCAAAATACTCCCTTCTAGTGGATGGGTCCAGGTACAGGTAACCTTAGCCAAAATGGCCAGAAACCTACTCCACTTATGACGTCATTCACAAAAATCCCAAAACCAAAAATATTTTTTCATTGTAATCGTGAAAACTTACAGCGTCTTCAAAGGGTTTGAATAGCTCTCTAGCACAATCAGCAGGGAAGTTATGGAGTTGCCAAGTGATAGCCTTTCAAGTGCCTCATGCAGGTCTTAAAGGAAACATCAACCTGGATCCATAGGTGTTAACACTTTGGCGTCCGGCTGCTTTCGGAAAAAAAAACGCCTAAACGCACGTGGCTTTGCGTGGGAATTTCTCTGGTCCGGTATGCTCTACAGACCCAGTAAATGTCTCAAAAGACGTGGCAAGTCTTCTAGTCTCCACTCGAAAAAATTTTTTTGCTTGTGGGGGTTGCAGGTTTTTTGTGAGTGACGTCGTAAGTGGAGGGCTTTTAGGCCACCTTGGCCCACGGCGCCAACCGTTAGGTGGTAGTATTTCGCTGAAGTTTTTACTGGAAACTACGCTACAATCTGAGTCTTTTGATAGTTTGGATGACCTGCTGGGGTTTCGGGTTCAAAAGTTATGATGTAAGTTAGTAAAAATATTTGACTAATTAGCTAATTAATTAATTTGTTTATTTTAGACCATAACTTTTGAACCAGAAACACTAGAAAGTCGATCAAATACTTGGACTCGAGCCTAGTTTCCAATGAAAACTTCAACGAAACACTTTGGCCTAGCAGTTGGGCCCGAGGCCAGGCAACATGAGCCAAAATGACCCCAAAACTACTTCACTTATGACGTCAGTCACAAAAAATCCGCATCCCCCAACCAAAAAATTTTTTTTTGAGTGTCAATCTACTAGACTGGCCGATCCATTTGAGCCCTTGAACAGCTCTCTAGCGCAATCAGTGGAGGAGCTAGGACGTTGGTAACGCAACCGAAAACTGCTGTTTTTTGGGCCGAAATTGAAGGACGAATATATCATACGCCAGCTCTCAAAGTGTTAATAAAAAGGTAGACACTATGTTACAGACCTATATATACTTTATGGTAACTGTAAAAAAAACAATTATGTATTTAAAATGCTGGTACTGTACATTGTTATTACTGCAAGAAAATGCTACACCTTTACAAAATACGCATGTGCATAATGCAAAGGTAAAAACAAAGTTGACAAAGCTTACCAGCAAAACAACATATGCATAGAAGCCCTTATAACAACCAGCTATGCATTCTGATGAACCCTCAGTTCAGTTCAACCCATCACGAAAAGAATGTGCTGTTGGAGTCACCTGCGTGT
>JGI24158J21664_10012367_pt1 | contig 11313 bp, 11 predicted proteins | sample Ectturendosymbi3_FD_21664 | JGI IMG/M metagenome (IMG submission 21664)
CAACATATCGGCATGTGTCACTTTCCAAGAAAATCTCAACAGCAATATTTTGAGCTCTCTCAACCACAGCAAGGCATGTCATTTTCATACAGGCACTGGAATAGTTCACACGATGAAAGTAAAATTGTCCATCTTATCAAACATATCAGAATGCATGTCAAAAAAGTCTGGAAATTATTCTCTTTTTCCACACTAACAGAACAAAACAACTTTTTTTCCGGAATTTAAGACTGGAAAATAACCGAACTTTTTTCCATGCTTTTCCAAACTCCATAAGAACCCTGAGCGGCAAACTTCGAAAAAATGCACCAGTGCACAGCGGCTGGCACGTTTGTTCGACAGCAACCTTGCAGTGGACTTGCCAGTCGATCAGTAAGTTAATGGCGGAAACGTGCGACTGTTGTTAAAACGGGGTTTTACACGTTAACAAAATCAGTGCTACAGCTTGGAACTTAATTATCCAACACCAACAGGGAGGCGGCCAGTAACAGGGTCGTTGCTAACTTGTCTTTCACATCCACGCAACGGAAACAGCCTCACGACTTGTCTTTCGTGATTGCCAACTTCGATATCGACAAGCAACGCCTTCAGTTCATAAAATTTTTTTAGTCAACCGTTCGCCTTAAACGACGACGTACGCAACGATCGTCAACCACTTCAAAAGCACCTTGAACATAAGGCACAGGTCGTATGTTCAGAACTGCCACGTCTCTGTTGAACCTTCACACGTCTTGCGACGTCAAGTACTGCGTCCACTCGCAGTCCGACAATGTAACAACGTACTGAAGCTGGTGGCTTCTTCACATTAAGGCTTAAGCCGCAGGACGGAACTTAAATCGCGAAATAAGCAGACTTCTTGTTTCTTGAACCTCCACTTCCAGAACTCGTATTTTTTCGCGCAAACTCTTGTTTTCCTCTGTGAGCGAGTGAACTCGCTGCTCAGCGTTCTCCTGCTCGAGTCGCTTTCGTTTGCGCGACTCGCGACAAGCCTCGTTGTTCCGGCTGCGGCGTATCGTGTACGAGTCGGAGCGATTCAACACAGGCTTCCCCCTCCTCCTGGTGCTTCCGTCTAACACAGTGGGCGTGGCTGGGGCAGGGACGGTCAGGTCCATGACGGTATTTTCCTTACTTGGTCCTGTTTCTTCCGCTAGAGATGTGGACTGCGAGACAAGCCGACATGCGTAGTCGTGGTCTTCTCTCACAACTTCAGAAGCCGAGTTTGTCGACACCTCCTGAAAATAGACACAGTGCATTTTGAAACATGAACAAAACGATGACAGCTGCGGAGATCGAAGACAAGTTGCAAAAACGTGCGATTTCGTCTGCGCTTACCACTGCATTCGTGAGCTGAGGTTCTTCGGCGGTTTTCAACAGATCGTTCAGCATTTCATTGACGTCACTGTAGCATGGGCTTTGCTCCGACGTTGAGTCTGAGGCAAGTGAGAAGCCCACACTATCTATCGAACAGTCACCACAGGTCAGTTCCACAGGGATCAAGGTGTTGTTGGCTTCGGGCGGTGCCAGATCTAGAAACCGGAGTTATAAGATTTATTATGCAGTGTCTCCAGAAAAAAAACATGAAAAAAAGCTTTTTGCTGAGATCTTGAACGTTGTACGCGTTTATAGTTGCCAATGGGGCCAGAGCAGGGGTGGGTGGGAAACCGCGTGGAGATTTGATATGTCCGGCATCAGAATTTTCGTTACACAATTTAGAGGACAAAATCGCGTCAAAACTAAGCTCCATGATAAGCAGGTACAAAGGTAGCATGTCATAGGAAGCCTCTATCCGTCGTATTAAGATAAAGGTAGAATTTTAGGATAAAATCAATTGTTATTTGCTTCACAATTTATGCGGCCCCGGATAGTAAATAGGTTCCCCACCCCTGGACTAGAGCGCAACGCCGACTTTTCTGCAAAGTAAACTACAATGAGGCATGTTGCGTGGATTAAACTTGACGATTGGTTAAGATTTAACTAAATTACCTGGTCAGTAAACACGCGCGCCTACAATCTTTAACAATAAACAAAACTCAAGGCTCCACAATCGCTTACCTGCAGTAGCTCTGGAACCTTGAACAGCCAAGGTTTTGTTTATGAAAGCATCGACATTGAAACCGCCGTCCCTGAACGAGACTTCGTCGGAGGCGGACCTGGCACGATACGAGACGTCCGTTGCGTTCGACTTGATAGCACCATCCCACGAAACTACTCTGTTACGTTGCTGTGCCCAGTTCACGTCACAAAGACGCGACTGTTCAGGAGCAGGAATGAATGCAGGCGCAGATGCAGTGGCATCTGACGACTGAGCCGCAGGGCTGAGTTTCTCGTTTTCACAGTCTCCTTCGCCGAGCACGTCCAACACCATGTCAAGAGACGACTGGCGAAGCATTGCGGAGGGTTCAGGTACGTAGCCCAGATAGACAGGTGCATTCAGCAGACCGTCTTCGTCGTTGCGAGCGTTCACGAGCTGGTCGGGTGACAAAAGTGTCACGTTGTTCATATTGTCTAGTTCTCCGTACGGAGAAAAAGCCATCTGGTTGCAGTAGTCCGGAGGTACTGAAGAATCACAATCAGATTCGAAGCAAGGCGATTGATTGAAATGTACATTTGTCGCTTCGATCGCATTGCTAGCTTTGTTCAGAGCGTCAGTGTCATACAAGGGATTAAGATTATCCAAGGTAGAGTTCCTGGTCATCTCCAAAGACATTCCTGTTTTGTCTATAACACAGAAAGAACGAGAAACCGTTATTTTCCTTGCCCCAAGAAAAAAGTAAAGTTATCCCATTTTTTTCTGATTTAAAACTCACCTGCACTGCTATCCAGCATAAGTTCGAGGTCTGAAAGGAGCCAGTCTTCGAGACCGAATCCTAAATGTGCCAAGGCCTGCATTGGCCTCCCGCCCGGAAGCGGGTTCGCCTGAAAGACTGGCATCATACCATCGACTGACAGTGCGACTGGTGAAGGCTTTGCAATAGCAGAACATTCTGAAAACAAAGAAACATGAACGTAAATAAGGTTGGAGCGAGAGCAGTTTGCTACACTTGGTTGATCTGATGCCAAGAGAAGTACACTCAAATAGACACAGCAACGTAGAACAAATAGTTGCTGCTAGTGCAAACTTCAGTAAATACTACCTGAATTGTCAAAGTGCACGGTAGATGAAAGCGAGGAAATGATCGAAAACTTCGAGTTCTGATACGAATGAATTCTTCCTCTGCAAAAAAATGAAGATAACGAACTTTTTACTAATAACAGGCTAAAATTACATGTAACCATGCAAATAACGACACAGATTTGGCCAACAGGACAGAACTGCACATCTGATCAAGGATTTTTTCGAATGATCATGTACAAGATCAAAGTTTATCACATTCCTTTTTTAATTCTCTTAGTTGATGTATTAATCCCATTTTATACTTCATGCACTTTGCAGAGCTGATGATGCCCACTCCGTGGGTGAATATAAATATATATTCTGACAAGGTCGTATAATGTCTGATTCTTGAAAGGATTCCTTTCAATAGGCAGTGATTTTGCAAAACAAAAACTGTTTAAAATAACAAGCAGTTGTCATTTCGGAGAAATCTTAGCGACAATGAAATGGAAATCGTGCCTATCAGCTCGGGAGCTTATGCGTTCATTTTGCCACGCAATACCATCCATGGTAGTCTTGTTTACTGTGTTTACAATGGCGGATTTCCTTGTACGGCCTTTTTCTTGCTGAGTCATCCTCATGATTGTGGCCTAATTGTCGTTTTTAGCGTCCCTGCTTGCGAGGTGGTCCAGAACTCGAAAGCCACAATATATTGTGGCCGCTATGCAGGTGGATGCGAAGTTGCGGTCAATGTTAATCCCATTTCGCGGATGACCACAATCGAAAAAAGCCACAATTATTAAGTGTCGTGTAAACACAGTAATTTTAAGCGCGAACATTGAACGGATAGTAATTAGTATGTACCAGGCCATACACTCTATCTTAAAAACTTTCAAGTGTTGAACTGAAATGGCAAATTTCCTGGTAATGCACTGTATTGGTAGCAAAATAGCGTAACATTACCTTGTTATTTAATGCACCAGCTGAAAAGGAATTGATAAACATCTTTACAAAACGGATATGATGCATTTTTTGCCAAGAAGATTTACTCATATAAAATGATCAGAAGCAAATAGGCTGTAGTCACAATACTTGTTTTCTAAACACAAACACTGCTGTTTCTTTTAGTAAAGGTAATTCAATCTAGCTGCTACATACTGTAAAACATCTTCCAGAGCTCAGTAGCAGTGTTTCAGTGGTTGACTCTGTTTATGTGATAAGCTGAATAGCATTTGAGGGTTATTTTTGGATGCTGAAACCAAATATGCAATCACAATTTTTTCATCATGTCTAAATTTTGCGTTGTAAAATATATGATGAAACCTGACTCAAAGTATTCTTGCTGCAGTTTTTAGCATTTTAGGTGTTGCTACATAATTGTATCTACCAACCATCTATACATAAACACGAAAGAAACATATGAAGCAATGAAACCTTGCTTGGGGGCTGTCAAATACTCTAAACAGTGGTTCTTAAAACTTTTCTCTATCACGCTTCCCTTAAGTAATTGTCCTTTGTTTCAGAACCCCTGATTTCAAAAAAATTTTGAAAGCAACTGCATTTCTCAGCAAAATTGTTGATCAAACTTTCCATGTTGTTGATTGCCTAGGGACTGACAGCAAACGCCCCCTGGAAATTTATGGACTCCCTCCTAGTGTGGTGTGGCCACAAGGTAATAACCACTGCTCTAAAACTAATTGGAAGATTTGTACAGATCTTGCAGTTAAAAGGGTTGCACTTAAGTGTTTTTAGGATAGCTAGGATGACAGCAAACAATTACAAAAAGCATTGGAAACCACATGAAAATCTGAATAAAGGTATATAACATGAAGCACACACTTCGGGCAAATGCCAAAAATGTGCTTGTATCTTTAATACAGATAAATAATGGTCTAATGAAAGCCTTTGACAAAACAATAAATTTAAGTACTTGAAAACTTTGAACTTTTTAAAGGTGAAGCCTAACTGAAGGAAAGTTTATTGGGCCTAAAATTTGACAACTTCTGCTAAATGACAAGATAACAGAGAAATGCAATTCCACAGAATTGGATGCTTGGAGATCATTTAAACAAGTTAATGACAACTTTTGAGCAAGTATACAGTTGAAAATATTGTAGGGATTGTTGTAAGTCTGTTGCATGGTTGTGTTGCCAAAGTCATTGAAGCTACACTTCCTCCATGCTGATCTTGCCTTTGCACTGAACGTGTCATTAGTGAGTGATGAGCATGTAATGTAGAACAGTTTCAAAAAAAACAATGTTTGCAAGTTGATATAACAAAGTCTCAAGCTACTGGGATGCGTCACTACTGCTGATTTCTGCAGCGAGAAAATGATTGATTTCATAATCAGTACTAAACGAGTAAACATCCTACCATATGCCAGGTGCTCAAGTAGCACGACTGAGGTTCAGTTCACTCAGTTGTTCGTAAGTTTCATGTTTGTGCTTACTTACAGTATTGAATTTGTTATTTTAGCTGTTAAATTACCACTGAATGATTCATCACTTGCAGTATTAGCAATGAATATGCCAGCAAACATTAACACACACTCATTTTTTTGTTTACAAGCAATCATATATACACTAGGTTACGTTATCTACTGATAACTTCATATTAACACTAGTAATACTCTGGGCAAAACTGTGCCAAAACGAAGCAGGAACTGCTTTAAGTTTTGGTCAACCAGTGTACCAATCTGACGATTAACCAAACTATACCAATAAACTATTCTAATTCTATCCCTAGTCACTAGATTGCTGCAAAACAGTTTCAGTACTGAAATGAAACAATAACTCTAAAATGAATGAAAAAAAATACCATTGTATAGTGTATGCCACATTAAGGTCCAGGACCAGTTGCGTAAAGAAAACAATTTTTTGCAAACTACCAACTAAATATTGTATAGCTAACATAAACTACTCTGGACAAAGGTATCAGCCTACATTTAACACAATCAATGATGCCATCCACGGATGACAAATGCATGGTAACGGTTATATTGACTTTCACTTTTAGTTTATGCACATGATCATGATGGCGCAGAAATACCATGCTTGTGCAGCATACTGTACCTATATCTTAGAAATAAATTGATAAGGAAAAAAGAACAAACCCAACTGCCAGCGCTACAGAGTCTATTAATTTCACTTAACACATTGCATTTCACGTACAATTAACAATACACCTAAAACTTAGCAACTGTGGGCATAAGCCTAGGTTTTATTCCTATGTCCAGGAAAATGCAACTTGATCTTATTGCACTAAAATCACTAGCCTACTAAGCTGAAGGTAGTTGGACGGTCAAGAGTTTATTATTGGGTTAAATTTAAGATTAGGCTAATCTTATGATGTAGCACGAATCGCCATGTGCAACTAGCACCAACACCCACGGCCAACATGACGAAAATTACGATGTATCGTAGGCGGTGCCACAAGAATAATGAAGAAAAAGCAGGCTCGATGAGCCATCATTGTACTTTGGCAAAATAAAATAATTTTTCATGGTAACAGTCCAAATGGAAAGGAACTTACCAAGTGAACAAACCACTGAGGGAGAAACGCGTGTTTTCTCACAGCTTCCGAAGGTTAGCTAAATACTAGCTTGTTTTTCCACCAAGATCTTCGCAGTAAGAATGCAGAAAATTTTGGCAAATCTTTTGCAGAAGATTCAATGTTTATGAAAAGGTAGAGTGCTAAGTCTACCTTCAAAGTCAGTAAAGATCGATAGAAGTGGCTACTAACTCGTAGGAGCTAGCAACCGATTGACAACAAAACAAGTGCAAGAAACCGCAGCACAGGCCTAACGAATGTTTCCAGCTTTTGACTTAACCTGAAACAAAAATACATTGATTGAAAAGAGGTGGACGAAAGCAACAGCATTACAGAAAATGGAGGTGTAGCTTAGCTTGCAGGTTTCGTAAGATAAGTTGTTTCGCAGCTTCCGCAGCACACCTCACTCCTAAGCCTCATTCTATTTGTGAGGCTGTCAAGGCTACGGCACCGATGAAGCCACCGGTGAGTATTGCGCAACTCTGTTGCAACATGTACAGTACTTACCTGGGACATCCCCAGTCACGTGGGTGAGGTGCAACACCTACCAACGATCGGCCAATGAGCTTGCGAGTTAACCAAACAATGTACTGTGACCACGCGTTCGCCACAAGCCCAAGACCTGATCCGAAAAAATACAACCGTTGTTTTATTCTTTAGGTTAGGCTATCAAGCCTTATTTCCCGAAAATGAATTACGTAATGCCTTTTGATAGTACTTGAGAGAAACGCGGAATGGTAAGTCGTATTTTTGCGTTTACGCTTAATACTCAATTCTGCCGGAAAGAAAATTTAAAGTGGATCGGCGTAACGTCCACATTACAACGTAACAAAGGCAATCAGACAGGTCTTCTTCCGACAGCAGGTACCGGCCAAACACACCAACCGTAGTATGTACGTGCCTATGTGATATTTAAAAGCTTCAGAGCCCAGCAGTTCTAGACAGTTAATGTACCGATTTTGCTGTCACTTTCGAGTTAAACACTTCTTTTGAGATACTCGCAAGTATCTCAAATGTTCGGATAGCACTAAAAACAGCAAATGTCCTTTCATAATCGACAAATTTCCGGGTAGTTTCGCCGAAATGGTGACTAAATCCGGCTTATACTGCATAATTTTTTCGCCTTGTTTATTTCGCGACAAACTGTTAATTCAACAATTTCAGCGTTTCTGAGCAGTTGGCTTAGCGATGGTATAGAAGTTAAAGCTCAGCGAATTCTTATTTGATCTTAGCAAATTGTAGGCTATCATTTTAACGCCTGAGATCTACGGTGGTTATGGTGGTGACTGGTGAGACATCTCAGTGAATCTATAAATTTCGGAGATGGTTTCCAGTCGCATAATAAAATCCTAAAAATAGTCTATACCTGAATAACTGCCGAGTTGGATCAGTGATTACAATAAAAAGTTGTATCCTTAGGCGAGGAATGTCACGAAGATATTCGTTAGCAGCCTGCGGCTCGGAAAAAAGTGTGTACATAAACAAGCCCTGGTGTGGAGAAACACAATTGCAATAATTAACATTTCCGACAAACCAAGTTCAGGCTCACCGGTTACGTAAACGGTTACTAACAACAGATAGTTTGGTTGTAATGGCCACGTGGTTCACAAGCCAGCAGCCAGTGGCGAAACTGACGGGGGGCAGGGGCAATTAAGCCGGTTTTCAGTAGGTTGTTTTTGCATTTTTCGGGGAGTTTTCATTTTTTAAAGCTAGTATAGACATCCATGACACCGGATTCACTACCATTTCTTAAGTTTTTTTCTGATTGTTGGCTAGTGGCCCCCATACGGTGGCCAGTGGGCCCCCTTCAGTTAAGTTTCCCCCCTGGCTCAAATTTCTATTTACGCCACTACCAGCAACTATCGGGTGTTTTAAACCGATGGAGTGTTTTTTTTCTGAATTAAGTTTTGAACTGCTAACCCTTGATTTGAAAAGTACGCTGGGTAATTTTTGTTTTGATCTTCTGTTAGAAACAAGAAAACAGGGCGAATGCTTGATTATAGAAGCAGTAAGCGTACTCAACTTGATCCTCAGTTAGTGTTTGTTCTTTGTCATTTTTCGTGTTGTAACGGCAAATGCATTTTTTTGAAGGCAATTCTTCTTTGTTAGGTTAAGTGGTGATTTAATTGAAATGACCCTACAAACTTGTGCACAATGTCATCATAAACAAACGTTTAGGATTGTTTGTAGTCAGACATACTTGTAATAAAAACCAAACACGGTTGTCTAATGTTTGCAGATTAAAGCAATCGGAAGCATTCTAAAGGCAATTAAGGAAGGCTATGTCTAACGCAGGGGTTCCTAACCTTTCTCTGACCATGTAACTCTTCAGCATTTCGACAGATGAGCATGTACCCCTAAAATTTCTTATGAAGAAAAGACTGAGTAAATCAAAAAAAATCCACTGAATTTTTAATACTGTATAACTTTTATATTTTAGAACATTTGGAAATAAATTATATACAAATATATTTTCCCCTTCTATTGCTAACCTTAAACGTACCCCTTCAGATAGGCAAATGTAACCCTAGGGGTGCATATACCCCAGGTTGGAAACCTCTGGTAACCTATAGGAAAGGTTTGAAGATGTATATAGTTATGACCAGAAACAGTGTTGAGCACGTCATAGTCAAAATGTTTTCTCAAAGTACGGAATTAGAAGATGATCGCTCCTCGATTAGTACAACTGCCAAATGTCAGTAAGCACTTTTCATTGGTGAGGTCCTGCCCTTCCGCAAACCACCTGTTTCCAGAAACGTTTAGATTTATAACATTTCAAGTCGTTCGGTGACTGTAAACAGCAAATTAATTGAATTGAAACTGAAGAACGCAACCTAAACTTTGCCATTTTTGCATCTTAATGAGCAGCTTTTCTCACTTGAACTGATGAGACTGAAGTTCATATATACATATGATATAGGCTAGACGACGAAACGTCGTCCAGTTTTTTTTTGTAGGAGGAACGACGCTTCTCCACTTTATTACTGGACCAATGTTATGACACTTTTTGGACATTTTATTGTTAAGTCTAACAGAAAAAGTTTCGGCGAAGTTCTGTAAGACGGTGTACCTTGTCTGACATGGAAAGCCTTTTTCAACGGAGTGTTTCCTCATTCCTTTATTTGAGTGTCTCCACCACTGCAGTCACTGCATATGAGGTTGAACGAAAATTCGACTTGAAACAGGAGGGTGCTCGCGCATTTTAGTCAGTTGAGCAAGAGGCACTGGCCTTCTGGCTGTGCTCTCTGAACATTGGTTAGGCGTCGTTGTTAGGTGTTTGGAGAAAATGCAATAAAAATGACGTAGCTTGAAGGTGAATTCAGCAAACAATTTGTTTACGGGATCGTTGTTGTTTGGTACATCAATCCCTTGGAGATTGAGTGAAAAGCATGTTTTACAAATTTTATTTTCAGGTGAACCTCGCGAGTACAAGCTCATGGAATAAGTGGTGGACTTAGGGTTGGGGCCCGAGGCAAGGCTTAAAAAGGGACCCTCTGATGACGTCATCGTACTCAGCCAACCGTAATAAGACCTTTTGATCAAGCCTAGGAAAGGGATATGCGGGCCACCCAAAGATATGTTCCTGAGACCATGGGCGCATGGTCTCAGGAAGGTGGGAGACACGGGGGACGTATCCCCCTACTTATTCAGACAGTGGGAATAGAATATGCCATATCCGCCTACATTTTTCTTTTTAGGTTTCGTAATATATTGGTTTCACACCAAGTTGCCCCCCCACTTTACAACAAAATTGCGCCCATGCCTGACACATACTACAGTATGACTGATATAACAGAAAATGCAAAAGGTTATTCAAGATACACAACTTTAAAAACACTGCAAGTTGGGAAAACAAAACTAGCAACACAAAAAAATGTTAAGCGATAGCAAATTGGCATCACTCCCCCCTTCTCTAATGTTGTGCCCCAATTCTCTCCATTCACCATCAATAAACTAGCAAGTTTATAACACACTTTGCCTCCTAAAATATGCTTGGTTTCCTGAATTTATTCACAGCCATGTCGTTAAGAGACTCCATGAAACCATAGGCAACAACCAAGCAGATTGAAAACACTAAATTTGTTTTAAATTTCATATTTTTAACTTCACTCAAGAACATGTAGTAGGCTACTAAACAAAGAATGTTAGACTATAATTTACAATAGACTTCGTCAAAAAGGCAAATTCAGTTAGATAAAGATAGATGGAGTACAAAACAGGTTTGCGTTTGAACACAACAAAACTTTTGGGATTTCGTATGCACTACATATGCTCTTACAGCCAGGGTTGCGGAGTCGAAGGTAACTACTCTGCTTTTAAAGAGTACTTACACATTACAGTTGCTACCGGAGGCCCCTTTGAAAGCACAGTAGGCCTACTTGCACACTGCAGTTGGCGTTGGGGTCCCCTTTGAAAGCAGAGTATACTGACACATTACAGTTGCTGTTGGGGGCTCCTTGAAAAGCAGATTACTTACGCATTACAAATGGCTGTTGGAGGCCCCTTTGAACGCAGAGGATCTACACACTGCTGTTGTTGTTGGGGGCCTTTCAAAGCAGAATACTAAGGCATTAGAGTTGCTGTTGCGAGCAGTGGCGTACGCAGAAACTTTTCATGGAGGGTGTTTCATTCAGCGGCATAGGGTAGTCATTTGTATTTGGTGTGCGCTG
>JGI24158J21664_10012369_pt1 | contig 11312 bp, 7 predicted proteins | sample Ectturendosymbi3_FD_21664 | JGI IMG/M metagenome (IMG submission 21664)
GTTCGCTAATGGTTGGTTTACTGCATGCGATGGCTTTTATGGTGCTTCTGCTTATTGGCTGAGTCATATGAAACAATAAACCATTACCATTACCATTACCGATAGAGCTAGAGAGCTGTTCAAATCCTCTACGGATTCAGGAAGTCATCTAGTTTAGATATTTAAAAAAATTATTTTGTATTTGATTTGAGTTTCTTTGTGGTAACGTCACAATGGACGCAAGTCTTCTCAACTTTTGGCTGAAGTTACCCACATCTGGGAGCCAAACCAGCGGGCCATTATTTTGGCTCAAGGTTTTTTTATCTAGGCTATCATCCGTGTTTGTAGAACCCATGATTGGCTTGCTAACATAACTGGAGTCATAATTTTGACTCAAAAAACAACAAAAAATAAGAAACAAAAAATTAGTTTTGGATGTTAGGTTTTCTGTTGATGTTTGCATAATGGGCGGATGTGGATGTTTTATGCATATTTTGTTTACATTTTGATGGCGTCATCTTCCTTTGCGAGCCGACCAAACGAGCCGATTTCGTGGCTCAAACTTTTATTTGGATTATAGGCTATAATACGAGTCTTTAGCGGGTTTGAAGAAATTTTGCAGCGTTTCTTTTTCCAAAATTATGGCTAAACTTCTGGAAATTAATTAGGAAAATCCCCGCAACTTCCTGTCGGAATTCCGGAAATATTGGGAAGTTTTATGGCATACCTTTGGAACCGGAAACGCAAGAAAAACGATTAAGGGCTCTAAAGACTCGTATTATAGCCTAGAATCCAAGAAAACGTTGAACCACAAAATCGACTCATTGGATCGACGATGACGTCATAAAAATGCAAAACGTACCCAACTCGTGACGTCGTTTCCCAAAAACCCAAACCCATAACAAATTTTTTTATATTCTGAACTATTGCACAACACTTCACGAGTCTTTAGAGCGTTTGAACAGCTCTCTAGCTCAATCTGCTGCTGAGTTGCGGATGGCCAAGTTTTGCCGTTAGAGGGCAAATTACGCTTTTCCTGCAACTTTTTGATTTTTGTCAGAAATTGGGTTTTTGAGCCCAAATCCTGGGTCCAGATTTGCTAGAGCTATAAAGTCAATTAAGGATCCGGAAGTCCCGGATCAAAGCATAGTTTCCAAAAAAAACTTGAGCCGAAAAACGGCTCTTTGAGTTGGCGCCCAGGGTCAGGTAAACTTGGCCAAAAAGGCAAAAACATGCCCTCATTGTGACGTCACCCACAAGTAACCGAAAACGACAATTTTTTTGAAACGAAACTAGAAGACATCCCGAATCCGCAGAGGGTTTGAACAACTCTTTAGCTCTATCGGTCGGCATATGACTGGACAACGTTACAACTATTATTGTGGCCTTGCAGTCCTTAAAGGGAGCCTGGAGAATATATTTTAGTCAAACCACAAATTTTAACCTTGTTTCATGTCTCTTCGTTAAATGCCAGTGTGGCTATTTATAGTAAAGAAAAGTCTGGCCAATGCTGGCAATGGTTCGACCCTGGATTTCGATACGCCTCCAATGAAACCAACTGGTGCAGGTCGCTGGCTTAGCCGTGCTTTAAGTCGGTTCACAAACCTTGTCATAAACTTTTACGCCAAAGGGAGTCAACTGTTACGAAACAAGACAATACTTTTCCTGGCTACTGGAAAGCTGCAGAGGTGGTTCCCCGGTACTACGAAAGACAGTTCATCGAACGACAATTTATCGAAACGACTTTTGTGATTTAACTGCCGCAAGACATTATTACGGCGTGGTCATCATGCTGCAATGTACAGCTGCTGTAGCAACTCACTACTGAATTATTTCCAAGTGCAAAGTCCGTTTTTATCTTTCTTTTGTATCGACTGGTAGTTAATAGGAGTCAGAACCATCAAAACCAGAGATCAGAACAGCTGTGAAACAAGCAATTGTGAGTGATTGCCACACAGCTTTGAAACTGAATTCATTTTAAGTGAGAAGGCGAAGTGAAGTGGCCTTGGAAGGTTTTATTTATGTCGGTAACAAAGCTTAAAATAGTGCATATTACTGAAAATGTGAGGAACACCTCAAATGCAAAAGTTATATACTATCTACAGCGAAGGAAGACAGCCTCATGAGAGCGCCGTCTGAACACAGTCATTTCATAAGCAGTGCCTTCGAGCAACTGCACACAACTTATGATTAAAATAATTGGTATCGGTGGTGTATATTTACAAATAGCGCCATGGCAAAGTTTAAATGTGCATCATTTTTAATACAGTAGAATTTTTCTAATTCGTTACATTTTTGTCGGTCCCGGCAGAATTCCAAGCTTTTGTGTACATATCTGTTCATCTAATTCGCGATCGCGTAATTTGTCACCTCTTTCTATCCTTAGAAGCGTCTTGTTCGGCTAATACGTCATTTGCAGTTTCGCTTTTTATATCTAAGCAGCTAGTACGTGTGGGAATTCAAAATATTAAGGATCTTTATCTGAGAATTGTTGCACCTCGCAATTTGTTTGTCGAAATTATACTCGAGGTGTGAAGCGCGACCCGACTACCCATTGAGAGAACGCAGTCTTTAAAGTTTGTTAAAAGATTTCAAAGGTGATTAAATGGAGGAGTCTAGATAGAGGATTTTTGTATTGAACCATGACGTCATAAATTTGTATTTTACTGCAAATAAAAGCAGTATCTACACGAGTTACTATGATAAAGTATACAAGCTTCTATGATAGTGTTTTGACCTGCTTGCATAATTCATCACTTCGCCTAAATGGTCACTTTTATCTAATCCCCATGAGGTGCCGAATTAGGCAAATTCTCCTGTATGTGTAATAATAGATATTAGCACAATTTTTACGAAATATAACCTTGAAGATAACAAATGTCTGAATACAGAAAATATGCGTTTATTTTTGCTTCAAGTGTTTCAGCAAATCCAATATAACTTATCCATACGGACCATAACATAATCCTGTACTTACGTTTATTATGAAGAATAAAAAATAAAAATATAAAAACATTCAAATAGTAATGTCATCATAACTTGTGTATAGTAGGCTAATGGCTGAGCAAATAGTAAATCTAAGAAAAAAAATCACAAAACACTGCAGTCACAAGCATGAAGCAACAATTTCTTTTGAAATGAACGAAACACGTTNACTTTGTATGGTACAATAACATATTTAATGCAAGTCGTTTATTACATGTGTTCGGAAGACACAGTTCTATCGAAACATCAATATAGCCAGCATTTTCTTGTTTAAATAACGCAACTATACCAACACTTCCCGTGCATTTGTTGAACCAAATTCGTCCATGATTTCGTAAAAGTCTATTTTCTCTGTTTCACCATCAAACCTAAAGTAGATCACAATCTGTTATGGCTCGTTGACGCTCGTGTGTATGAAGTGATCAGTTTAGTTTGCTCAAAGATCGCTCACAACATTCTACAGATACTGCCATAGTCACCATTATTTGCAAAGCAAATCGAAGATTTGGAAAGAGGCTTTCATCACCATAAACTAGACTAACAAATCTCTTCTTTTATAAGTTAACATTTTTTGTTTAACTGGTATGGTAATGATACTAGCTGCTAATGTTTAGTAAGGTTTTCTCATTGGCGTGCAGAGGTCTTATGACGCCTTGGGCGAATGCTGAACTGCACGCCTCCCTACCAAATTTTAGCTTTGAGCAGTGGCGTACGATTGCCATTGTTACTGCATATAAGCTGCTTATGACGTCATATTGACGTTTGCAAAACAACTTTTTGACGAAGTTTGTTGATCCAACATGCATATTATTCTACACGCATACTCCTTACTCGTTGTTTTAATGTGTGTCTCGGTAATGAACGTATCAGCACTTGAAGTTATGAGAACGGAGCAAAACACAGCACTCAACGCTATGACAGAGCAGTTCAAAACTGCAAAAGTATCTTGCAACGCTTTAAAACAGGAGAGATAGAACACACTCAGTGCTACGTCAGTTCAGTTCACACAGTGACACAGGCACGTAGGCAGTTTTTAAGGTTTGGAGAGGCAAAATCCATTTTAGTGGGGCAAGTATTTTGTTTTTATTATATGTTTTAAATATTCTTCCTGGACACAACGAAATTTGGGGGGACTGCCCCCGAATGCCCACCTCGTGACTACGGGCCTGAGTTCACAACTGCAAAAGACTTCGCATTAAAACAATTGAGTAAAATACACTCAAGGCTGCGACAGGCCAGTTCACAACTGCAAAAACATCAGGCTGCACTAATGTTTCGTCGAATAGAAGTCGAGCAGAGAAGGTATGTGGCTGGGATGGCGGAAACCCATGTTGACAGACTGAAAATTGCTAAACAACACATTAATTAAGAATGCGGCGCCTATGGCGCATGCCTGCCAGTCCCGTCGCCACGGGGGGGATTTCGTGGGTTTATACCCCCAAAAAAAGCTCCAAGCCCCCCAAATTGAAATATGAAATACTATAAATAAATAGAGTTTTTGCGTTAAAGCCCCCTGCACAAACGTTTAAGCCCCCGTTAAAAAACGTAAAGCCCCCTATTGAAGACTTTCTGGCGACGGTTCTGATGCCTGCCATATCTTAGAGCCAGTGGCGTAGCCAGCCCAAAAATTTGGGGGGGGCAAAAAGTTTTTGGAGGGCAAAATGTTAGATTTTAGGCGGATAACACTCTTTTGTTCGGACAAATGCCTCTTAAAGCACAAAATGACCATGTTTTCCAAAAATTGGGGGGTGGCCATGGCCCCTTCCCCCCTGGATACGCCTATGCTTACAGCCGTCCTTGTCATCTGGGTGTATCGTAGCGTACACCCCAGGGTGCACCAGAATTTTCCAGGGGTGTAGCCTACCACCGTGACGGGGTATACCAGCAGTGTGCTGTTCAAGAACAGTCACATTGTCTCACATATGATGTTCTTCGCTCCAGCTTAGTGTGTTACATAACTTCTCACAGGTTTTAAAACCGTATCTATCGGGGAGTATAAATTGTTTGTTTGTTTGTTTCTTTGTAATGTTGGTCAGATGACCATCCATTCCTGTCGCCACGGGAGAGGCTTTTGTGGGTTCAGCCCCCTCAAACAATGCTCCAAACCGACCCAAAATGCGTTCGTTCATTTTTTTCATTATGTTCATTTGACCTCCAACTGTTGTTTTTCAAAACCTTTCAAAAAGTGATAAACGAGGTTGGTTGACTAGATGACCGCCATGGTCCTTCACCAATCCTATGTGACACAGCACCCTCTTTGTTTACACCAGTGTTTCTCAAAGTGGGCGGAATCGCCGCTTTGGGGGCGATTTTGATGGGCAAGGGGGCGATAGGGAGGCGAAAAAAAAACAAGCGGGCGAAAATGCTCAACCACTAACTGATGATTGAGTTCACTTCAGTATCCTACTATTATGACTTGTTAGTTCCTTACAAATTTTGATTTACTATGATAATCGTTGGAGGTTGTTGCTAAAGCAATTTATCTGTTGAATTTTTACTCTGGATCGTCTATGTGCCCGACAGGCTACAGTGTTGATTACATCAGCGCTGCGGAGCCGTCGTGAAAATGTCACAGCTTCGGCTCCGGAGTTCTTTTCATGAACATGGTTCCAGCTCCGGCGCTCTTGGTTTTCATGAGTGGCTCCGGCTCCGGAGCTCTCTTTTTTCATGACTCAGGCTCCAGCCGCGGATTCTATTCGTTTTCACACATTTAATGTTTTAATTGTCTTGGTGTGCCTCAAGTTGCATGGAAAATTAATGCAATCGAGTACACAAAATCAGAAGAATATGCGAAATATTTTTAGTAATTTAATCTGGTAGTTTTTTACAAGCAGCGCTGTTACCACGAGGAGATCAGCGAAAAAACGACATACAAACAAGTTCTGGAATGACAGTCGCTGGTTTAGCGTTCAATGCCTGAGGACCTTTTGTTATTTCTTACGACAGAATCAAGAAAATGGCTTTTTGGAAAACTACATTTGTGTCCGAGCATTTAAACACAGACCAGTCCCAATTGACCAAGTGTTTTGCATTGGTTTATGCTTGCCTGTTGCAGTACTGACGATTCCAGCTAACAGCGCTGCTCGGGCAAACCATAAAAAGAGCCCAAAACACATAGTCCACTCATGTTTTCTTTCAAACAGGGACACATTTGCATTAGCCCAAATGCGAAAATGTGTTCAAAAGCCTTTTGTTTAAAAATATAGTATGACTTCTAGCAAAAAATTCACATTTGATTTCTGCTGAAAACTTTTGACTTCTTATCTTTTGCACTCACAATAAGCAGTGATGAATCGCAAAGTAAAGCACAATTTAACACGCTAAGGAGAAAATATAGGAGAAAATAAGACTGGTTATCGTGCTGAAAACAGATTTTTTCCACAGATGAAAACTTCAAGAAAAGTCCACATTTGTTTGCATTGATCTCTATGCCCTCCTGATAATGTACTGCTATGCAATGCAATGCCAGTTCGCTACCAATTTGTATAGCTTCCATGTTATGCTACTGCTTGTAAACGTAATGTTTCCTAGTGAACTTTGCCAGTAATCTAGTAAAAGGTGACAGTAAGCCTTGTGGTTTCTAATAAACATTCCTACTTTACAATGGCGTGTCGTGCATTTCATGCTTAAATCTGTAATGGTATCATGTCTTTAATCATACAGCATGATTACACAGCTACAAAAGCTATGGATATTTGATTACATACCTGCTCATTATAGCTCAGTTTTTTTAGATAGCTACACTAATACAGACCCGGTTTGATAATCTGACTAGAAAGTTGGATGTTGTGGTAGTTAACGTTTTTTTTACTTATACAACAGTGGTTCTCCACCATTTCACTGAAGGGAGCCAAATCCAAACCAACAAATTTTTAGAGAGCCACACAAAAAAATTTACCGCAGACAATTGATACGTTTTGATTTATTGCATTAACGAAGACTGTTACACAAAATTTTAGAGGTGTTACTGAAAGACACTGCCCATCGAAAGGGATCCTTTCCCAGAAAAATTCAGACACTAAGCTCTTACAGAGTATATATTTTCCCTCAGAAGTAAGCATCTTCAGCTCTTATTCAAATAGAATCTGTTACAGAAGGATTGCCAAAAGCCGCACAAAGGATGTTTGGGAGTTGCATGCGGCACTTAGAAGTGTTTGACAACCATTGTTCAACAAGTAACACCACGTCTACCAGCTACGATGTCACATCCTTGCACTCTGGTGTCGTAACTCATAACAATCGCGTTTAGTGTGCTATAAAGAGGACACGTAAGTTAATTTGGCAAAACCGTTAGTATCTAGGAATTTGAAAGGACCCCGAGCCGGAGCTACCTCTCAAATGGCGATAACTCCGGCTCCGGTACTAAATGTTCAACTGAACTCAGGATCCGGCTCCTGATTTTTAATTTGAGCTTAGGCTCTAGAAAAAATGCCCAACTCCGGCGCTCCGACTCCGTAGGCCTGGATTATTTTCACAAGAATTCTGAAAGTAATATAAGCGTCGTAATACAATGGCTTAGTTCAGCTATTTAAAACTTTCTTTAAATAAAATTATTTAAATCTACTACCTTGTGTTTGCTTTATCAGGCTTGTGGGGCAAAAATGATGTGTCGAGAGTGAAAAGGGGGCGATGGAATAAACAAGTTTGAGAAACACTGGTTTACACTGATCAGCTATTGCGCCATTGTGTTTTCATTTGCTTTAATGTTCGCTAATGGTTGGTTTACTTCATGCGATGACTTTTATTGAGCTTCAGCTTGTTGGCTGAGTCATTTGAAACATTAAACCATTACCATATGTTGCTTGACGCATGGGTCGCAAGGCGTTCAGCAAATTCAGATTTGGGTCGCGCTCAAAAAAGTTTGGGAACCACTGGATCAAACCTTTGTTTGTCCAATTAATTTAACCCTGACGAGGAGCTCTGATATGTTTGGTCAGAAAGTTGCATTAGTGTTGTTTGCTGACCATTGGTTTGCAAAACTTTTTAACAGATTCAATGGTCATTACGATTACAACCGAATTCAAGGACAATGTAATAAAAATCATGAACAATTTGGGGAGAGTTGTCTTTAGAAAAGTCCTGTCGGGAAGGACACTGGGTTATTTTTGCACAGATCTGCAGGACATCGTCTGAGTTATCGCTCATGTCTTGGGTGCTGAAAGGTTTGTGTTTTATCTGTTTGTCTCAATTATTTCGACATGTAAAACACGAACTCTTTTAAAAACACTTGTCTGATACTTTATTCGAGGTTTCGTGCTTACAGATGTTTCAAGGACAGTTTTGGTTTTTGGGCAAGCTAGCCATGACTTAACTATCCTAACTCTCTTCTGTCTCAATCCTTGCTACTATACACCACTGTTTCTTTTATTTGACAGTGTATAAGAATTCAGATTGACAGAGCACAAGACAGATACTTTAGTGAAAAAGACAAATGCTAAAATCAAGTAAAAAAACTACCACACAATGAATTTCAAAGTCACAATATTCGTGTGAGTACAACAGATCTTATTTCAATCAGTGTTCAATCGATTCCTTTTGGCCAGAGGTGAAATTGGAATAATTCGTCCACCGTCTGTATATGTCAAAGTATTTTCTTTTAAACTAGAAAAGCTTTCAGTTCTTCTTTTTGGTCATTCGGAGGTCTTGGCTCTCTGTCTTGGATTTTTCTTCTAGAAAGTTTGATGCATGTTGGGAAAACACATTTACATGAAAAGGGTCCCAGCAATGCCATCCAAAACCTTTTGCCTCCGAATGAGCAAAGGTTCGCCGCTTTTGCAATAGAAACGTGTTGTCTTCGGACAGTTCATTTCATCAGAACCATCCACGCAGTCCGGTGGACAATTTCCATCACAATATTTTTCATTGTGAACACAGCACACGCCAGTTAATACATCACTGTTAATGCCTCCAACCGCTGATTACATCCAAATCGCTTGGAACGAAATCTTAATCATTTCCCTAATAAAAACTCCTTACATCCAGCCACCGCACGTTTAATCCACCCAATTCTGATTCCCCTTGCAGGAGAACTATTTTTGTACTGCTCTGATGCTTATGCTCCGAAAGCAGAAGTAGATGGCGATCTCAAGAGAAACGTTTCCGTGTGAGCAAACCGCTTGGCGAATTGAGCATCTTTTTTACTGCTGAATAAATACAATACAAAATTTCAATTGTACAGTATCACTTTTGCCCGTTTGTGGTTGTTTAGTTGCAGCTTTAGGAAAATCGGTTAATAAAATCACCGCCTATTACATCCAAAACAGACTGGTGCCAGCGTGGATGTATTAACCGGTGTCTACTGCTCTAGGTAGGATACTTCCTTTCAGGACTTGAAAAACAAGAAAAACGTAAACACTGGAGCAATTTGATATTTTCAATTCGACAAACAGTAATATTTTGATGAGTTAATTTTCAACCTCCAAAATGTGGACAAGTGAGGCAGAGGTATTGGTTGAAAAAGGCAACTCTCGATTTAGATCATTTTTTCAGATTCGTAGCAGCAAATGTCTATTGTCTTCCGAATATCAAGGAAAATGTTAGCTGAAAACAAACCCAAACCAATGAAAAAAATGCCCAATAGTGCCGATTACTTTTGATATATTGGCGGTGATGCTGCGCGGCTATTATTGCCAATTTATGCCTATAACAAAGTTGAAAGGGACCCTGCCAGCTGCTCTTACCTAGACCACCATTGCTCTTAATTACTGTCAACGACATCAAATAAAAGTGTATGCGCAGCTGAGCTGAAAAGAGATCCGTTTGGAAACAGGACCAACGTTTGATCTCCACTTATTGACTTTTCTGGTTTTTGTAACTAATCAAGCTTTTTTTAGTTAGAGGTTCATGTGCAGGCACCAAACGCTGGAAAACATCGATCGCACTCTCTCACCAAAAAAACGCAGCAGCACTCTCACGTCTCTTGTGACCGCGGGCGAACCAGGACATCGAAACGTCACGAACAAATGTCACTGATGTAACCAGCAAGTCGAAGGTACTTGGACGTCGGTTATTGGTGATGACGTTCAACAGCGTCGGACAGCCAACATTCTTGAATATGTTTCAAAATTTTGCTTGAATTATCATGATCTTCAATCGGGTTATGCAACAGGTCTCCGTAAATCAGCAAAGCGAAAATCGATTACAAATGGCAGGTATACAGGTTTGGTCCCTTATGTTTGTGAATCAAAGCACGGATTATAATTTATTGGATTTTAATTGAAATAAGAATGAGAAAAACAATTGAGGACTTAAGAATTCTGCAAATTGGCGTTTCAGTATAATCAAGTCCCAAGAGATTGGAGAAAGACCTCATGGATCACTTCACAGCCAGCCCTATGGTCGGCATAAATCATAACTAAACTGACGACGTTGCGATTGGAGAGGAAAATTGATGCTACAAAATGTAATATCTTGAACATCAGATTCTATATTTGAATAAGGGCTGATGATGCCTACTTCGTAGGTGAAATATACACTTTGTAAGGTTTCAGTGCCTCATTCTTTGCTGAGAAATGATGTCTTTCCATAGACATTTAACATTATATAAAAGTTAGTACCAAAGCGTCAGAGCAACACAAAAATCACAGAGGGCCTCCCAGAGAAAGGATTCGACTGGAATAAAATTTCTGGACTGAAAATGCGGAGTGTTACGTGAATTCAAGTGATGTAACTCCACAGGTGAAATAAGCAAGGAATGCATCGCAAATATTTAGATTCCGTGCTTGTTTGACTGTCGAGTGACGTTACTTGAATGCAGGTATTTGCACGTTTGAATCATCGCAAAAAGATGCATGCAGAGCCCAGTTGGCAGATTTCTCGAAAGCCTGCAGAAAACGTATTGTGTTACGTGAAATCCATTTCTTATAAAAAGAATATTTGTTGATAGATTCGACTGCGTCTTATTTGCAGAGACGATTGGTCACTTGAATACAGGCATGTGCATGTCTGAATCATCGCAAAAACAGGAAAAGAGAGCCTAATCGGTTAATTCCTCGAACGCCTGCTTGCAGGAAACTCAGCGCCTTTACGAGCCAAGAGAGAGGAAATGGACTTTTCGTGAGTGACGTAACTGCGTCCTGTTGACCGCAATATTCGCTGCGTTCAGTCTTATGCAAAAGAAATTGCCCTGCAGTGTGCAGGGACTTGCGTTCACAGTTGACTGCAGACAGTACGCTGAAATAAAGTTAGTCCAAACGCTAACAGTGGCGAGGTCAGCCTGGTAGAGAAGCACTGGTCTTCTTTCCCAAATAAGCGGCCCTGAGTCAGGTCCGTCCGGCCCGCATGCAGCCCAGTTTATGTTTTCACTGTAGTAAAAGTATCCATTAGCTTAAAACTAAATTTAGTTTGCT
>JGI24158J21664_10012371_pt1 | contig 11311 bp, 5 predicted proteins | sample Ectturendosymbi3_FD_21664 | JGI IMG/M metagenome (IMG submission 21664)
TGGTGGAACAAGAGTGTTCCGGACTCTGCTATTTTTCTAAGTTGGGTATGAAGCCCAAGGGTCTCCCGACCATTGCTTCATTTTTATTTTTTTAGTTATAGAGTTGAGCTACATCATCAGATTATGCTGAGAACCTGACCTTGTTAATAAGGCAAGCATATTTTCGTATCAACTTCGTGTTGTCACATCGTACTGGCGTCACTTCGTCTGTGATTGATGGCCTTATACAAAACATCTGCTTCTTGAACTGTCTGTTTGCATTGAGGAAGCTCACGATGGTAGCGCCATGTGCGCAGTGAGACATTAAAATATTACGTAGTTCCAAATGCACATTACTCTTACAAAGAGGTTGGCGCCCGGAATCAAGGACACAGAGTCTTTAGGCACAGATACGACCAGGGTTGCGGAGTCGGAGGTGCAACATCCAACTCCGACCTTTCCAGAATCCCCGACTCCACATAAAGTGAACGAAGTTCGGATGTTAGCAATTTTGTAGCGATTAGCAATCAATGGAAATCGTGGTGCACAGCAAGAAATCTCAGTTTCAACAAAGTTTCAAAAGAAATTGTACTTCAACAGGAATTCCCAACTTAGGTGTATGATATAAAAAATGATCCAACTGGACTTCCGGAGTCGAACAAAAAAATCCGACACCGACTCCTAGTGTCGTTAGGTGTCCGGCTACGACTGGACCCAAGACCCTCCAACTCCGCAACCCCGGATACGACGAGAACATTTGTTTGTTTTTATGAATTATCGGCATTAGTTGAAGATCGGTAGCAATCTTGAACACTCAAATTGAGATTTGTTAGGCTACCAACGCGTCTATGCTTAATAAAGACCTGTGTCGTTTGTAGCTAGTGGTACATACAAGTATCTGCGACGAAATCATAGCGAGTATAGGTGCGTTTGCTCATTTGCATCTTGTCCGAAATTGCGCAAAAAGGGCATTCCAAACTCGACCAGCGATTACGCCACACAATTAATTAACAATAATGTAGGTTGTACGCTTAGAGCGGACTCCTCACTAAAAATCCGTTCCGCGGTCCTTACACGTAAACACCAGGCCCGTATAACCATGGGGGCAACTGGGCAATTGTCTATCCCCAAAATTTTCAACAGCATCTTGAAAACAACAAAACCGTTTTTAGTTGTTAAGTACATCAACAAGTTGCAACCATTTTGACCCCCCTGAATAGTTTAAAAGGTTGAGGTCCTACCCGTAACTACCCAAATATTTTGAGCCCAAGCCGCAAAACCCATCTCAGATAATAAGTGTACCAGAAACATTTGATTGCATTTCAGTGAGCTACCTGCATGGCTTTGTGTTGTTACTGCTTGTTTTCACTAACTATCATGCGTTACAATCCTATTGGTTGTTTCTAGACAACCCCGTCCAGGTGTATTTAAAAAAACATGTTGGTTGGTATAATTTGCCCCACTCTGGCAAATTTGTTCCTCCCACCACGAAAGCTTACCCAAACGTTTTGGGTGCACAAACGCGTGTTTGAACAACTCAGGAACGATTCCCAAACTCATTTTACCCTTTTAAAAAGAAAGTTGTTGCATGTCGGAAAATTTTAATTATTGCAAGACCAAACACAACCCCTCTCCAAAAAACGCGGGTAGTACAGTTGCAAAGGGAACAAAAAATACACGAAAACATCCGAAATTCCGCCAGTAACCTTTATTGGCGGTCTGTAAAAGACCATAGCATGTTGTGCTCGAAGTTGGTGGAAGTACATGCAAAAAAAGTAAATTAGGTTAAGACATGATAATTTGTTACTTTTATGATATTTTTGTGAATTCCAGCTAGCCCAAGATGTGTTTTGCCTAAACTGGACTAATTACTTTCCGATAATATCTGGCAATATGTTGCACACAATAGATCAAAAAAAGAAAAAACAAAATGATTTCATACATGTAGTGGCAGCAACACTTGTTTTGAGTTAACACACCTTTTACAAAGTCACAACAGGATCAACTGAATAATATTGTGATATTTTAGTGCATTCTTGCCCATAAGGTGTGTTTGGCCCAAACTGGACAAACTTCTTTACGATAATATCTAGCAATCTGCTGCACAAAATCGATCAAAAGAAGGAAAAACAAAGTGCTTTCAAACATGTAGTAGCTGCAACGTTTGTTTTCAGTTAACGCACCTTTTACAAAGTAACAACAGGGTTTTTAATGACGGACTAACTAATGTGCTGTTGAATTCACTCACAAGCGTAACTGGGCTAAGTACTTGTACGCACAATCACAACGCTTGCAGACAAACGTCTTTCACNCAGTNGCAACGTTGAAGTGTGCTATACAACAAAAAACAAAGTGCATACAACGCTTTCCTTTCAGCAGTGAGTTTCGTCAGAAGATTCGAAAATGTTCCTTGCACACAGAAGCACAGAAGCTCTACATTTTCGTCCACTGGTGTGGGAGGCGGGGGTGCAACCGCACCCCAAAACTTTTGATTTGGTGAAAATCCGGGCAACATCCCTGAAAATCCGAGCAAAATCCTTGAACCGGGCAAAATCTGAGGAAATTTGGGCAATATATGTGTAAACCATTGCAAAATTGCTGTATGTGCTTTGATTTTACAAAAATGGCACCCAAAATCAAAGAAAAGACGTTCTTTTTTGGAGGTCGTATTTTAATCTAGTTCTTTTCAGGCAAGTCAGGGGAAATTTGGGCAAGTTTGGGTGAAATTTGGGCAAAAATGGTACCTGCTCCTACACCTATGCTTCCGGAACACGAACCTCGTCTTGTTTCNGTGCAGTGGACCGCAAATTTGGCAGCGTTTTCTTACCGTCAGTGGTTCATGGACTTGCGTCGGTAATCGCTGATGTCAATTCACGAGATGTTGGCTTATACTGTAGATAGTGGACCACATGGTGGGAGGCAACGTCGTGTTGCTTTGGTAACAGCGAGATATGTCACTTAATTTTTAAGAATGAAAACCCCTGCACAGACCTGTGCATTTGATAATCTTTGGAAATGGTTGCAGGCTCGGGCGTTTTTCAAAATGCAGGCTCGGACGTTTTTCAAAATTCTGCGGTGTTGAATGACAACAACTGGAACAAATTTCTTATACAAATAGATCGCAAGCTTTGCCGTGAAAACTCAGCTCGCCACCTTCTCAAGGGAAAATACTGAAGAGAAAGGTTTCTGGTGCTTGGCAAGCAATTACCGAATTTTAAACTGCGTTACGCAGGTCGGCTCTGCTTCTCGTCAAAAATGTTTTGATTGATCTGCCAAACCAACGCACTTGGCACCACATTAACATGTCAAAATGTATTTGCCGCAGACTGGTAAAGTTGTCTTTGACTAGCTTCTTGCTGGAACATTTCAAGTGTAGTTTGCCCGCTCCTGGCAATCCCCCCTAACTTCATATATACAAAACCTATGCAGATTTTGAAAATGCTGCTCGAAAAACCACATCATAAAACCAGCTATTGGAAGGCTCACCTTGAAACGGTCATTTGTCTTATGCTTGCATCACGCCTCAAATTCATTTGCCATATACGGGCAAAATAGACCTGAGCAGCAGAGATGAGCGGACTGCGAAATTTTTCAGTCCAAGTCCAGTCCTGATCCGATAAAATTGAAGCCGATCCAGTACTGATTCGCAAAATTTTTGAAAATCATCAGTCCGATCCAGTCCTGATCCGCCAATGTAAAATCATTCAGTTTTCTGTTGATTCATGAGGCAAAAGAATTGCTTGAACTATTTTGCCTTTAGCCAGATATGATTGGTTGAAGGCAAAATTGTTCCAGCAGTGTTTTTGCCTCATGAGGCAAAAATAGACACAAGCCTTTTGGTATTTCCAAAATTTAACAAGAAAGTGTCTATTTGGCATTAGAAGGAAAATAACTGCTGGAGTTATTTTGCCATTAGGAGAATCCGACTGCTTGGATTGGTCAAGTGACAAGGATGATAAGCCACACTTGGATTAGCGGAAGGTCCTTGTTATATGACCAAAAACCCAAAGCCTAAAACCAATACGTAGAAACGCAAAACCTAAACACAAAACCTAAACCCAAAATCTAAGCCCAAAATATAAACCCAAAACCTAAACCCAAAACTAAAGACCAAAACTTAAACCTAAGCCCAAAATTCAAACCTAAACCTACAAGTTGAACCTAAAGCCTAAACCTGAAACCTAATCCGTAAACCTAAACCCCAAAGGTAAATCCAAAACGTAAACCCTAAACCTTTTGAAAAAGTACATTGAAAGCACTCCTATCAAAGGTGTAACCTCTACAAACTAACCCAAAGGAAATGGTGAGAGCAGAGCCAACGAACAATCACACAGCAGGCATAGGTCCCAGCCCTAACCACCTAACTATGTTTATGTTGCTACTAGAACTCAACGTTATATGCGAACAAAAATGGATACAGTTCGAATTGCAGGATAGTCCCAGGAGAGTTTTTGCATTCAATGGCAAAAGATACACTACCATTTAGCAAACTTGTGAAATCGGATCACAACTAAAATTTTTGATGTATTTTCAGAATAATCACATTAAAACAACAAACATTTTTTCAGTCCGATCCAGTCCTGATCCGCCAATTTTCAAAAAAATTGCAGTCCGATCTAGTCCTGTCCGGCCAAAATTAGCTTCAGTCTTGATCCAGTCGGATTCAGTCCTGGTCCGTGTGTGGCGGCCAGGTCCGTGTGTGGCGGCCAGAAGCCACATGTAAATAAATGGTCTAGGTGCCCATGAGTAACAAGTCACTGTGATAGTCACCACAAGCGAATTATCGTAGTTCACTTATCCCTATATAATGATAGTGCAACGTAGTAGTAATAAAGTGAACTCGNTGGGTGATCTACTGATACTATNNTTGCGATTGACAGTCGAATGTGGTGNCCAGTGAAAGCATAGAGTGAACTCGTCGAGGGAGCTCTATTGCTGCTGGTTGCTTTCTTGCAAGTTAATGCCCCGAATTGCCATCTTTCTCTTGTGCTTGCCTCAGTAGTTCAAGGTGATGCAGTCAACTGCAACACGTGCTCATCTCTGCTGAGCAGGGTTAAAGAAACCTTGAGCGACCTCGATTAATCGCGACTTGTCGAACGCGCTGGAAATTTCCATGACACAAGATCGACGAGCACGAAGTTGAGGTTAAAATAACAGCAGTTCTGGCTTATAAGTCAGTCTGAAACGGACTCCAACGAGCCTCGAGTCGAAATGATTTGCAACGAACCTTGAGTCGCAATCGCTCACAACGTGGGATGGGGCGCTTGGCTCTCCTCTGCATTTTGAAATTTGACATTTTCATATTAAATTTTGAAGGTTGTTTTCTTAGTTTCAAGTGGGTAAAACGAAACTCCACCATATCTGGCCCACTAAAAACCCTTGGCTACTGAAAAAATCCATTATTGAGCGCCCTAGAAAAATTCGTTCCGACGCCCATAAATGCACTATAGTTAATTGACGTAACAAAACAATATATAAGAACAGTTTTTTTTGGAGGTCATTTTCTTTGGAGATTCTATTTGAATAAGAGCTGATGATGTCTACATTTGTAGGCGAAATATATACTCTGTAAGATCTTAAAGCGTCTGATTCTTTGCTGAGAAAGGATCTCTTTCCATATTAGACAATATAAGAACAGTAGGCTACAATACAACACGCCGTTTTATCTTAAATACGGTATGCTACAATTGTGTATACTCAAAAACGATTGAATATTGGTGTTCAGCAATTTAATTCATCGTCAATGGATTAAATTCTTCTTTTCCTGAAACGAATGTCCAGTCTGACAATGCACTCCAGATTGGCAGAGTTTGTATTTTCCAAAATTTATGCATCTCTATTCAGTAAATTTGATCTCCGCATCTCAAAATTGCTTCTGAAAGACTCCTTGCTCATTTACGTTTCAGTTGCTGTTTGATTTTTTCATCATAGCTAATGTCAATTCCTGAATCTGTTGATGCATGATGTTGGGATAATGTTTTGGCCCCAGCACAACGCCGGATTTAGGGGGTCCAAGTGGCCCGGGCCTAGAGCCCACACCTAAAGGGACCCCCACATATTCATAAGTTTAGTCATATATGCGACATGTACGTGCCACTTAGTCATTTTTAGCGAGGAAAGTAGTTGTAAAGGCTTAATTATTTGTAGCCAGGAATGTTGTTTGTAGACGAGGCACTTATACCCTTATGTTTGTAAAGTTGTTTGCAGACTCTCATTGTTTCTAGATGCTTAGCGGTCGGCTAGACGGTAATATTTCACTTGAATAGCATTTGATACTGTGACGAAACAACTATTACACTTATTGGTCTCCTGAAAGTCGGTCAGGTATCAGAAGCTAGTGAATGCAAGGCCAAGCCACGTAGAACGCATTAGCTTAAGTCTCTACTCATTTCTGGTAGATTTTGCGTCGGCTTTACTCAGATTTGCACAGGCCGCATATGAGTAGCATTGTTAAATGGGGCTACTACATGCCCCCTTATCAGAGTAGGCCTACATGTCCATGAAATATTATCCGAGGATATTCGAAAATGTCAAACTGTCCTCCTTTTTGCATTTCTTATTTTACATAGCTAATCAGTGGCGTAACTGGAGGTTTGAGCCAGGGTGGACAACTTAGATAAAAGGGATCACTGGGCACTGAACGGGGCCCAGTTGCCAACACTCAGAAAAAGTTTGAGAATGATGGTGAATCTGGATGTGGATGGCTACACTAAAACCCTAAATCACCGGAAAATATTCCGACAAACGCAAAAAACAACAACCTACTGAAAACCAAAACAACACTAAAACCAAAATATAAGCAAAGTGAGGGTCCGGTTCTCACATTTAATTTGCCACGGGAGGAAATTCGACCTCTGCTCCCCGTCAGTTACGTCACTGGCTATCATAGGGGTCCGGGAAGGCGTTTTACTGGGGGAGGAAAAATTTTTCCTGAAAATAAACAATTTGGCCTGAAACATTTTTTATTTTTATGCGAATGTGACCTGAAACCTCTTGTAAATCTGTTCTATACAGTTGAATTCCTTTATAATGACTTCGTCCGTAACGTCAATTCGCCTAAACGTTGCATTTTGTTCGGTCCTGATGACATCTTTTTCATGCATTTCAACTAGTTTATAACGTCAATTCGGCAATAACGTTCTTTATTCAACCCCCTAGAGGTGCCGTTATAGGCAAATTCTGTAGTTACCTTGCTTGTTAACTCAAGGGAGTGAAGTTCCTTGCGTGTTGTGTTCTCCCAGACAAGAAACTTTATGTAATTGCCTTTACTGATGCAAATGTGTATGCAACTTCGATGGCGCAACAAAATGTTTAAAAGCGACGGATCGTTGTTGTGCGCTTGAGCAAGGCACTTAAAGACGCGCACTCAAGGGGGTCAAGCAATCTACACGTCCGTGCTGCTCGCTTCTACTGAAGTTTGCACCTAGGGAAATTAAACACACACTCAAAATGCATGTGCCAGTGTGCCAAGTTCAAGTTAATTGTCGTTTAATATGACTCAGCTATTAAACAGAAACAATACTGACGGCCATTGCGCAATAAGGAAACCAATTGTCAGTGGAAATCAAAATAAATCAAACCACAATGGAAAAATAGCTGATTAATGTAAATACGAGTCCTGTGTCATATAGGATTGGTTAAGCACCATGGTGGTCACCTTGACAACCAATCCCCTTTATCACTTTATGTGTAGTGTTAAGAAAATAATAGTTGGTAATCAAATGCGAAAACAAACAAACAAGCATAGACAAAAACAAAACAACAAACTTAGAACATGGTGAAGTAAATTTACAGATGAAGAGGGCATGCCTATGTACACAAAGGAGTGGGTCAAATTTAATTGAGTAAATTTGGCGTGGTCAAAAAATGTTTAAATCAGTGGTTCTCAAGCTTTCATGATCTGCGGCCTCCTAAATTTAACTGGCGAATACTTCATATATCGTGACACTTGGCACGGCAAAGCTACCTAGTGAAGGCCTCTGCTCGTGGCTCCCAGAGAACCGCTCCATGGTCCCCAAAGGGGGATGAAGGCCCCGTTTGAGAAACTCTGTTTGAACAAAATATAAAAGTAAAAAAAATTGATGAGGTTTAAAAACAAGACAAAACAAAACAAAAAGCTATGGATTATAATTACATGTCGAAAAATGGGGTGTGCACGGGAAAGAACGACAAACAAAAGCTGAAGATACAAAAATAATAGACAATATTACATGAATGAGATTTTCGCAACTNTNAGCGTTTAGTTTTTGATAAGTAAAAGGTTGCTGCTTATACGTATTGTATTCGTATTCTGTGATTGTACCATGTACAGTATTNTACGATATTCTGTCGTAAGATCGTTACCATTTGAATAATGAAACCATGCAGAGTCGTTTAGTAAACTGGAAAGTGAAATTCATAAAGTACTAAACTTTAATGCAATGCAAGAAAACAATACAGTGTGACTGATGCATAAACATGCGCAATTCCCAATATTTAAGTTGCAGACCATTTCAGTCCTTCAAAAGAAATACCTGTGCCTATGTTTCCTCTTAGCAAAGGTGTTTATGACACTATCAATGTCATTTTCAATTACCTTGTTGCCAGGGGCGTAACAAGGATAGATGGCGCCTGCGTCAAGAAACAAGTTTGGCGCCCCCACGTTCGAAACTGAGGTCTTTCGGAAGAAAATGTATTATACTGAAGAAAGTACTTGTGACATTGTTGGGATTATTTGACGCCCCCGCAGCCATTCGGCCCCCCGCAGTGATTTGGCGCCCCCATAGTGACTCGACGCACGGGGAATTGCGCCCCCTTGCCCCCCTCGCTACGTCCCTGCCTGTTGGCATAACAACGTTCAATGTTGATTAGGGCAACACTGTTTAACCGATCTTGGCCCATGGTGTTTCGTAAGTACGTTTTCATTCTCCACAAACCACTGCATGAACGTTCTGCCAGGTAGTTGCTGGAATTACTGCAAATATCTTCATGATTTTGTGGAGTTCTGGCAGCATCTGGATTACGTCTGCCTGGTGCAATGATTTGTAAATTTCAGAAGCTGTTTTTGATGTATTTAAGGTTTCGTCATCTGCTTTGACGTTCTTGAAAATGCCAAACTCTGCCTCAAGCAGATCCCGATCAAGCTTGTAAATTGCAGAAACCGTGTCAAAGCTCCTCTCATTTGGCTTTTCTTGCACTGCTACATCTCCTAGGCTGCAAAGTACCTCTTGGTCATTGACCTACCGACATCCGATTGTTCACTTTTTACAGAAAACGAGGGCTTGGCCCAGACCAAAGTCATTATAACCAGGCACGACTTTGGTCCAGATTACGCACTACACTAGCCCAAATTACACGGATCACTCCCAAGTGAACACACACTGAATAAACTGTTCTGAAAATTTTTTCACCGTTTAGGATTTTTGAGCAACTTACGCTTGCCCTGAAAAACAGAGTTTGCCCTGAAAATGTTCACTGTGTTGAATATATTTTGTACCATTCAGGATTTTTGAGCAACTTCGCTTGCCCCGAAAAATAGAGTCTGCCCTGGTATTTTTCGCTGTATTAAACATACTTTTTATATTCAGGATTTCTGAGTAACTTGCGCTTACCCTGAAAAACAGAGCGTGACCGGAATTCACTCCATTGAATATATATTTTTATTATTCAGGATTTTTGAGCAACTTGCGCTTGCCTTGAAAAACAGAGTTGCCATGAAACTTTCGGCTCTATTGAAATATTTTTAATCATTCAGGATTTTTTAGCAGCATGCGCTTACCCTGAAAACATAATTTGCCCTGAGATTTTTCACTGTATTGAAATATTTTTTTAACATTCAGGATTTTTGATCAACTTGCACTTGCCCTGAAAACAGAGTTTGCCAAATTTTTAAGCCGGGGTCTGCCGAAGCCCCCGACCCCCGCCTATGTTGGCTATGTTGATATATTTTATTTACATACAGAAAGCTGTCCCTACATAAATGCAGCAAGATACGAGTTGGTGGCATACTTAATTTATGGCAGGGCCTGCAACTTGTCTAATTAATCTACTGCTGTTCTAGTGCAATGGTGCAGCCAGCCCAAATTTTTTTGGGGGCCAAATCGTTTGACTTTAAGCGGGCAACAGTGTATTGTTTGGGATACCGCCTCTCAAAGCACAAAATGACAAGATGTGCTATAAATTTGAGGGAGGCATGGCCCCAGTGGCCCTCCTGGATGCGTCAATGTTTTGGTTGAGTTAATTCTCGGCTGGAAAGGCCGGAATATTTTCACATTAATCGTTACATAATAGTGGTACGGGTTTTTTCAGTATCTCTATGACTTTGGTATTAGAGTGCGGACTGCTAACTCCATTATACTGTACTAGCTTTGTAGGTGAATCGTGATACGGTGATCAGTGTATTGTACTCTGCTTAGTGTAGTACTTTCTAGTAATTATATCCAATCAGTAATGCTAGAAAGATTCAGAAATGCGACAGAAATATCCCTTTTTCAAAAAAAAGGACCAAAATTTTTTGAAACTGAGTGAATTACGTGTGGTTGCATTTGCACGGTTCGCAAAAAAGAGTGAAAAGATTTTTGTGACTTTGTGAATATTGAGTACCAAAAACCTTATTTCTCACAGCACAACCAGGTGGCTATCACTTTATCTCAGTTTGCCGCGGATGCTTCACATGTACCCAGCTTCACATTCATATTTCATGTCCATCGACAAGCCAACTGTTATTCTGAAACGTTGTTTCAGAAATTTTCTTAGCGAACTCTGTTTAAGACATTAAGACATTTGCAATAATTTGTGGTTGCTTTTAATGAGCAAGTTCAGAATATTGAGAAGTCAAAAGCATCAAATGTTGAGGTTGTGTCGTGTTTCGCCATTGTGAAGGCAAGGATTCAAGAGAGACAATCAGATGTGCATATCGTATCAAGCCAGGTTAAGTCAGCACTAAGGAAACTCAGAGAAGGCAAGGATCATGACTGTGATTAATCCATGTGAAATGTGTCAAATGTATCTGTATTGTTCAAGTCTTGTGTTGCACATCTGGCTAGATGGACTACTTTATTTGCTGAATTTAAATACTTTTACTAGATTCCTCCGTGTCCAAAAATTGAATGGGAAAATGATGAACCATGTGAGTGATATCTGCTTGATAGAAACGTTTCTATTAATGAAGCTAAAATAAACTGTTTGACCAATACCAAAGCTTGTTTGGGTTCGTGCAAAGAGAGCATCAACCAAATGCAAATTCTTGTAGAATAATGGAACATGAAAGATGGGCAAATATTTTGCAACTTGTAATACCATTGAATGCTTCAGCGAACTGTCAAAGATTGTAGAGTTTTACATCAGCGCTGTG
>JGI24158J21664_10012374_pt1 | contig 11310 bp, 8 predicted proteins | sample Ectturendosymbi3_FD_21664 | JGI IMG/M metagenome (IMG submission 21664)
CGAAACATGTGTTGACATCTTTACAACCCAATATTTTTTGGCAATTTGCTGCAGAGCGAAAATTTGACCCGCCGTGCAACGGCCGGGACGAAAATCGTACCGAGTATTCTGCAGCTTTGTGTCAAGTATTTCGTAACCTTTATCCACGGAACATGGCATACACTTTTCCAGAGAGGTTAGGGAGAGACATGTCTCGGTAGTTAGTGCGTTCTCACCTGTCCAACTTCGTGTCTATGTTGATGATCACACCTGTTTGTTGGGATGCCTACCAATGTTTAACTAGTACCAAAACACCCTAGTCAAACGGAGTCGGAAACATGATTTGAATCTGTAAATTTTCGGGCTTTTCACGGGAACAAAACTATTTTACAACAGTGCCTTTTTACTGTAGACCAGGGGTTCCCAACCTTTCTTTGAACATGTACTCCTTCAGCATTTCGACAGACGAGCACGTACCCCTAAAATTTCTCATGACAAAATATTTTATCATAATTAATCGTAGATATATTAAAAAATAAGCATGCGAATTTTGAATATACTATTAACTAATATATGCATAAATACTTGGAAATGGATATTGTTTAAGCACATTTTCCCTTCTACTACTAACCTCAAATGTACCCCTTCAGATAGGCAAATGTACCCTAGGGGTACATGTACCCCTGGTTGCGAACCTCTGCTGTAGACAATCCAACTGCTTTAACAAGCAACGCGAAGTTCTGCGAATGAGCCACGCACAAGCGGGAGATCAGATAGGAGTCAAATAACGTCGATTGAATTAAAGTAAAGATGCTGTACATTGAAACGAAAATGATTATGAAGCAATTGCTGTGCAAAAAAAACTATCTAACACCTGTGATTGTCATACCTCTAGAGCTGACGAAAATCTGTCACGTTTAATTAATTGTGTAAGGTAAGGAAACAGTGGAAGATTCTGAACAGAAGGTTTTCATGACCGAACTAAGATCTACTTCTTACATTGCCGATGCATTTTCAAAGAATTCTTTGCTACTCTTTTTAAAAAACTTTGCAGAAAAACTGGTTTAGACCAGTGTTTAAATAACAAAAAAACATGCACCAAAAAATATTGCAAATGTACGATAACCACAGTTCTGTTATCCCGCGTTGCTGGAATGTGTGATCCCAAGGAAAACATACCTTGCGTTATTATCTGACTCTTCTGTCTTCTGATTGTTCCTGAAGTTTAAGCTACTTTTCTGGAACTTTGGTTGGAATTATGAAACAGGTTTATTTAACTGCTGGTTTCCTGAGGTATTACAAAAGGTTTGCTATTTCAGCCTCTGTTGCCTTTTTCGATATTGCAGTTGTTCAGAAAGGGCGCAATTCATGCTTAAATGCCAAGATTATTATTGAAACTCACTAAACTCTGTTTGTGTGAATCCACAGTTGAAATGAACAAAATGGCGTTTATTATATTTTCTGTTGCTAAAAGCACTGGCCAAACAATCGTATAGTATTTTAATAGCCTTGATATGATGGTTATCGCAATGGATTTGTTTATCAGTCTTTCTGTTATTGCTTTTCGGCACCTTTGGAATCCCAAGGGTTAATTTAGCGAAACTGCTTGTGGTCGCGTTCTTGTGAAGACCAAGGTAAAACAAAAGAGATACAGGAAATCGTTGTGGGATCTTGCAAAGAATTACTTTAAAATTTCAGGCTACGTTAATTCCCGTTTAGGTAACCTGCACAATAATTTTTCGGAAACTTCATGAAAATCTTTAAAATACCGCAGGAAGTTAATTCCCAGTAGTTCAAGAGCATGATGTTATTGATTAAATTATGCGCGCAAAGAAATCAACAAATCGTTACCATCATTGTTATGATTCACATCGCACACCGTTTCTTTTTTTTGCTGATCTTTAAACAAATGAAGTGCAAATACCAAATATTTTCAATTGAGTTAATTGTTCTTGCCATAATGTATTGCTCAGATGTTTGTGTAAAAATTTGTTCCAAACAGTAGCAATAGTCTGTCTGTGTGTGTCTGTCATCAGTGGAATTGCCATTTGCTGTCATTCGAANGTACTATAACTTCCACNGTCATGTGTTTTGTCAGTTGAACATCACAACACTGTAACGTGGGTGCCATTGTAAAAGCGGTTCCTTGCGTTGGTCAGCGTTGTTCCACACATCAAGCATTAAGGTAGTTTAATTTATTATACAGGAATAGACAAAAAATAGATACAAACTAATCGTTTCTTCTAGTGATGGCGTTGTGACACGACGGGCATGATCGCAAACAAATCTGAAATCTCACGTTATGCATTGCACATGACCGTATTCGCTCCACATCTGTTCAAACGCAAACCAACACATGCGTTTAAATAACAGGATTGCATCTTCATTTAAATTTTTTATGTCCACCGTTTGTCCAGAAAGAAAGGGTTGCCTGCCGTGATCAATCGAAAAAACGCTCAGATTGAAAAAAAACTAGGCATCTCATAACGGTATGTATACCAGGTTTAATTGGTCTGTAAAGAGAAAGGGCTACACTGGATTGTTGGTAATCGTAAAGGTCGGAAACGTTTTCACAACTTTACAGATTGGCAATGTTACCAGAGTACAAACCTGCATATTCACAAACTGTACAATTAGGTAGCTTTGCAGTGTTAAAATAATTGTCATCGGGGCTGCAATCAGTTGATATTTTCTGGAAGGGGCAAATTGATTGCAAGTTCTTGTTTTACCTCACAATTAAAAAGATTTTTGCTCTTACAAAATAGTTTTGAAAATTTGAGAGGGTGCAATTGCCGGTTACCCTCCTGTTTTCGTGATTGCCATTACTAGATTCGGCAAAGATAGCAGATGGCTCACAAGAGTGTTTGATGGGCGGTATTTCCTTTTACAGCGGATATTTTTGTCTTATTTCTTTTTCCAGTATTTCCCAGTAACCATGGTTTCTTTCTGTCGAAGTTACTTGCGAGTTCAGGGATGTATCTGCTGGGGCACGAACGCCACTTTTTTTAAAACTTTGTTTTTCCCGATTCGACCCCCACGCTCAACTTTAAAATTTTAATCTCAAACGTCAGCAAAGGATTTCTCTCTTGTAAATTACATTGGCCTTGCTGGCTGTTTTNGTCGCCATACCGTTGTCTTCATAATAAGTCATCTTCCGTTTTTATGAGTCGCCCACGACATTTCGGCATTGCGTCGGTTTTTGCAGATTCTCTTCATTCGTCAACACAATATTCAAACATATTTGATAAAAACAGTGAGGGAGACTCGTGTTGCCGTTACATAACGGTATCTTAACCACTTGCTCTTGGCTGCTTGTAATGCACGAATTACATCTCAAAAGTTTGAACGGTAAAAAATATACTGTTATATATTTTGTCATATGAAAATGACGTGGCAGAATGTTTGTTGCTTCATACAAATCAATTCCATTTTGAGCGAAACAACAGAAAAATACGCAACCCAATACTATTCAATTAGGATTGTTCAAAGCTGCAAATTTCACTCACTTTACTTTTTATGTATTTTGTGCCAAACAAAGAAAATAAGATTTTAATACCTTTGAACTGGTAAGTGAAATATGCTTGTATTAGAAGCCTGAATATTCAACCACAAACTCTTTTCAAAAGGGATCTTTGCATTTGAATAAACTTCATCTTTTCAGTGGCATCAGGTGAACGAGAACAACGGCCTGTTAAATAACATGCTTTGTGCTACATCGCTTTTCAACATTGCACTGACGTACGTAAGACCTGACCTTTTCAGAATCACAAATGACCACAATTAGCCTCAGGCCTTTATGAAATCGTCTCTGAAAATATTTTCCCCTTTCAAGTATCTTCTGGCTATTGTCGTTATGAAATTTTCAAAACTGCCTTGCTGTGCCAAACATGCTCTTATAAACAATCAGTTTGTTCACACTTTTGCTTCACATGTATAGTGCTGTGTTTGCAATAAAATCATGAACTGTTGTAAATTGAGGACAACACGATGCAATTTACGTCAAAACAACGTTCCTATCGCGCCCAATGCTCTGTTTTTTATTTATTTTAGCAGAAAAATACTACAATTGTCGAAAACAGGGAAATTGAGGTAGCTGTAAGAGATATTATGTTCATTGGTAATTTGATTGCAATCAGTTTCCGCTTGATTGGCCTAATATTTGATAAATTTATCACGCTCTTTCTTTCGAATTGTGAGTGCAGTGCATGCTGTGGACTTTTTTACCATCCACATCAAACAAGTCTTTTCTGAGTACTATTAATTTATTCACGATTAGACTTCAAAATAACCACTAATCAAGTGTTTTATTCGTTACATTATCGTCGCTCATATCCAGCATGTTGTATGCGCACAACCGTGCAAGCATTACGTCAGGGCGATTTATTTCTGGCCTCGCCAATGTCAGGTACAGTTGTTGAAGACTATCCAGATACGCTGAGGTTTTCAAGTGCCATACTCTGAGCGAAACATCACAACTGTTTTGCCTTTTTCATTGCATAATTTCGACGTCATGAAGAGAAACATGTCCCTTACATTTACAAAACAATTATTGGATTGTTTTCATTGATAGAAAAACGTACTTTTGTTGAAAACAATTTGTACATTAAAAAACATTTTCAAGTAAAAAAGTGTGGGAACGCGGAAAAGAAGAGTGGGAAGTGCCCAAATACTAACCATTTTCAGTAATTACACAATTTTGCTAAGGTGCAACGCAGGAGATAGCTTGTCATGTATTCATTTATGCAATGTCTGGGGCTGCGCACAAGAAATCTGAGGTTTTCATTGAAATAAAAACTCGTCCATTAAAAACCTTTGAAATAAAAATTCGTAAATTAAAACCCTAATTGGATATCTTCTTATGTACTGGTTACCATCACAGCAGCGTGCTGACACATTAAAAATCAATCATTAATTCGATTCATTTCCGCTAGTTCAATTTTGCAATAAAGGATATTTTGCCTATTTAGGTATCATAAAAACATTCATTTTTCTCAGTTTCCAGAATATGAACCTGCCGTTCAAAATTGGTTTGGAAAGCGAGGAGGATAGAGTGTTTTAATAATAATATGCCGTTGGGGAAATTTACAAAAGAGGTATGCATACGTATCATAGTAAACCTGACTTTTGCAGCAAAACTGATAAGCGTTGCTGCAGCAAACTTAACTCTAACAATTGGTAAATCCTTATTAATCAAAGATTACTGGCAGCAGCTTTCAGGAAATGCTGCCGATAGTATTTCCACCCAGCTGTCGTTGATGTTCAGCTTATCCTGTTTTCTTTTACTTTACAGGTTCATAGCAAAACCACTTTTCCTGCACAAGTTCGGTTTTTGTTTATCATATAGCGATATTTGCAGCACAAGGAAACGAAAAGCCTGGCAGCAAATCCCTCACTGCCTTTACCGTACGCAGGTGTGACGTTACGCAAGAAAGGGGAATAGCAGGCTCTGAGGCAAGCCTAGAAAAATTGATTTCGTGCGTTTTCTAGTCACGTTTCCCGAGATCTCTTTGGACATTTTGAAGTCAAAATAAACGGACAAAATAGTCTCCATTCCAAACCACGCTGAGTGTTTCTTGTAAGTCTGCAGATATCTTTCATAATCCTAAATAAATAACGGGTGGTAATTTAGGTACCATTTGTTGTTAAAAAAGCTCCTCTGAAACTTTTTCTCCGGAATTTACTTTTAAAAAAATTTAAAACGCTTGGTTTGCCAATGGCTGATGGACAGCGCAAACATCCGTGAAACAAAACCAATAGAATCACGCTTTTGGTGCACACTACCTTCGATTTGCAATATATTATTTGCAATGTAATTCAATAAGCTTGGATTCTGATTATAAATTTCTGTTTAGAAATATAAGGTCTTACCCATTAGATTTGGGATTTTTCCCAATGTGTTGTTATTTTGCTTAAACTTCAATTTTTTGGCTGACAATGAAGTCAATTTCAGAAAAGACCGCCTTCTCAAACTCATTTCTCGGGTAAATACGATTTTCTTCACACAATTTCTTGAAGTATCATAATCTATTATTCTATTCATGAAACAACCCCAGCAAACTCAAAAGCATGAAGCTGCATCGCCATGATATCAAGTAGCGCTTATATTATCGCTCCAAACGTTTTGAAAGCATCACAAAGATATGGAATACGAGGAAAATTTGCAACAAGATTGGATTACCATTCCAACATAAAATGAAATCTTTACAACGCTGAAGCATGCTTTGCATCGTAGCAGAAAGCAGATTTGAAACGGCAATAAATCAAGATAACTGTGTTGATCACAAAGTCTGAGCCAAAAATAAGCGATGCTATACCTAGTTTTCAGTGTCTAGCTAGAAGATTGACGGATATTCTGTTTAAATTTTGTGGTGGCTATAACTAAAATGCAATGAAGCCTACACACCGCATCGGCATGCAAAGACTATACTGCACTCTGACAGTTAAGGCAAATTTTGAAAAGCATCTCTGTTATTTGCTCGATTTACTGGAACAGCATCTGCCTTTGAGAAGCAGTCTCTTTGTTGCCCTCCAGTACATAGGGTTCGTGTAGCTATAAATAATGACGTTGAAGAACGAGTTTGCAAATAGAACACGCGAAGCGAGGTAGGCAAGAGAATTCCAGGCAGTTTTTTGTACAGGGTTGAACTTTAAACTTTGCGGGTCAAGGTTCACCGAAAGACCCCATAACATCACAGCGATCGAAGGAAGAATGGCAAGCGTGAAAGCCACAACCACAACTCGAATTGTTTTAACGATCGTCGAATCATGTACCTTCTCCCAGTCGGTAGCAACTCTCTGTGGCTGAGCTTCACACTCCCTTTCACCTGATTTCAATATGTCGCACGACTTTTCACAGTCATAAGCACTAATACTTGGGGTGGCCTCTTCTGCAGATGCTGCGATTGCCTTTTCTGACATACAGCGTGTTTCCGTTGCAGAAACTTCGCTCAGTGGCGATATAGTTTGCAGCCCTTTTCCCTCTACATCATGGAAGGACTTGCTTCGTTCACCGGCATGCTTATTTATTTGCTTGTTCATTTTGTCCGACTTCGCTCTTCCATTTAAGTTTTTAGTATTCCCTGTCTCGTGTTGGTTTCTTCTTGTTGTTACGAAGAGCATAACGTTCATTATCCACACAAGAAGGAGGCTAATGCCCAAGGAGATGGCATAAGCCAGGTAAAACTGCAAAGTTTCATGAAAGTATAATAAAAGAAACAATAAATCAATTTAAGTCCACATCAAAGCGTGAAACACCAAACAAACTAACGGCTTATACACTCTGTCCCTGGGCAAAACATTTCATTACAAAGGTCACAAACAACTATTTACGTCAATTATTTGGGAAACTACTCAGTTATGGCACACAGGAAGTTTCTTTGATTTCACTGGATTTATAACAGTAGATATTCGCGTTTTGTCTTGGAAAATTATTCTATACATTTTTAGCACATTAACATTAAACAATGTTATTCTAATCCTCAGGCAAATGCTTTTTGACAGCTCGCCATCTTGTATAAGCACAGTGAGAAAAGATAAGGAAAATATTAGCGTGGTTGGGAAAAATTTTGATACCGTTTTTCAGCAACACAAATTGAAAAAGATGACATTCTTTTTGATCTGGGATAGAAAGAACAAATTCAGGGAGTTTCACAATCATTTAATCGTAAATGTTGTGCAAATACTGGCTGACTGAAGTGTCGACTGATACGTACTTATCTTTGCGTCTTGGAAACAAGCCATATTTCCGCAGAGTACCAACCAGCAACCTTTTTAAATTTGTTATGGAGTTGTCAAAAAAATTCCTTCTACGTAAACATACATTGGCCTGAATACAATATCCTTCACTGTTTCTGATCACAGATAAATGTTTGCAGCTCTTTTGCAAACACGTGATTGTTATTTCGCAAATGGATATGCAGTCAACGCTTTGACACATGCTTTTGAAAAGTAACGCAATCTACAAGGATAATTGTTTTCTACAACCAAATCACATAAAAAGTTTATGTCTGCACAGAGTATATATTTACACATTCACTTGTCTATGTGGCTCTAACCACAAACTTTCTACTCTGAATTGCCAGTCTCCCGAACCACTGCCGACAATAATGAGCAATTCTTGACGTTTTAAAGAGATGATTGTAGATTAATATTTGTTACACTTATAAAGGACGACTTCAACTTTTGTCAGTATTTTTAGAAAAATTGTTTGCTCACAACTACAAGATCATCAAATAGCAACACAATCTCTTCAACACGTATGGAGCAAATATGCTCCAGTTAATGTACCATCCATGGATTTTGGAAATCTTTCTGGGGACATTACAAGGCTGGGTCGCTATGTCCCACACGGGTCGCTATGTCTCCCAGTTAGATGATGAGCGGCGATCGGCTTAGCCGGTTAATTTTTTTCCGATTCAAAAATTTGCCTTAAAAGCAGTATGCAATTTTGCGTTTAACAAATGTCAGTTCAGGCTACGGACTCTGATGTCTTTTTATTTGATGTTTTTGGAACGTGGAATCCTTGATACAGACGGACATATTTCAGAAGAGAATTTGCGGGTTGGCATATTCTGTTTACAGTAAAAATTTGAGCATATCATGCATTAGGCTCAGTAAGATGTTTTAACAAATTTCAATAACTTTGCAGATTAAAATACTCACGTTTGGTGCGATGATCACACCAAGCGCTGTGATGGTGTATGGTAAACCAGGGTCAAATATTGGATAAATCGCTATTAAAAATGGCACAATCCAAATTATTGCCATCGTTAAGAGCGTAACAATTCTTTTTGTGCCCGGTTTAACTCGGCATGTCGTGCACTTCCGTTCTCTGAAATACCTGCAGAGAGAACGAATCAGTTGTTTCATGCTGTTTGCACAAAAATATGTCATCGTAAGTGTCGCTAATTTTCATGGTGTGTTGAAAACACCGTTTTTCTGCTACACGACCAGTTGAAAAAATGATAAATTCTTCATAAAAGTAGTTCAAAGTTTTTGAGAAATTCCTACCTAGTCATTGCCACCAAAAGATCATCTATGATGTTATTTTCCACGACCTCCACAAAGTGTTTGATTATATAGAAAACATCTGAATCAATGTAAAGCACATCTGACAATTCGTGAATTCAAGTTATCTTTACTAGCAGAAGCATAACTGGTACTGCTGGTATTCAGAAGGTGATCTTAAACAGCACCCATCCTAATTTCCTATTTGCCCATATTTGGCTTATTAAACCATCCTGATTTCTATCCTATCGAACACATTCTCTGCCCCAACCTGCAAAGTAACATATCGCTAACTTTGTCATGTTTGGCTGAAGCTATGAATGGTTTTGGTAATGCGTGCTACTATTTTATTAAATATCTGGGCCAGCCAGGGCCTTAGTCGTACGAAAAATCTTCATTCGTGCTGATTTATATCTCAGTCCAATTATACTCGAAACGGTGTCTAAAAATGTTGCATCTTATTCGGGCCGTGGCACATAACTGTAATTATTTCGTTGCATTCATGCAAACAAAATGATCATAATATTTTCGTTTAATCATGGCTTGTTGCTTTAGCAATGGTAAAAATGATTAGTGGAAAATTCACAATCCACAGGTCTCTTCTTACCTTTCAAAAGATATCGTGGTTAAGGTAAAAACCGAAACGGCAAAGGAGAACACTGTGAAGAAGCCGAATACATCAACATAGAGTTTGCTGTGGTAATCAGTCATAGAAGGTTTTTCTCCATCCTTCAAAAATTTGTGAGGCCCCATATACATTCTGTTTGTGGTGTTCATCGATGCAGAAAGTACGCAGCCAATTAGAAGATCCGCACAAGCTAGATTTACTCTGTAGAGCCTGAAATAACATTATTTTCAAAGCTGAAGCATATTGCTCGTCACTGAGTGAAAGAGAGCAAAAATTGCTTGTGCTCTTTTCAAAGTGATCACTTTCCTGACAAACCGTGATCCATTTAATTAATATTGATTCTTTCCCAAATTTGCAGTTAGTCTTTCAGTAAATCGAAGTTGAAATTGCTGCAAAATTTCATCTACAGACTGCATTTCACATTCAAATCAAATTTAGATCGTTTTAGGGGATATCTATTATTAAAAATCTCTTTGCGCAGTTGCTCGATGCACTCACCCATGAACGTTCCGCATAACCGACTTCTGCAAAAGCACCATCAAAACCGCAACATTGGCCACAAAGATGCACATCACGATTAAACCGTCTATGACCAACGTGGCGTACAATGCAATTTTTCCTGAATGACCCAAGCAGTCGTAAGATGAAGGACAAGTCTTGTTGTATGCCTTGTAACTGTACCCACAAGCGACTGGCAAAGAAAAAGGAATTGTGTGAATGAACCACTCAGAATATTGCGTCCCATTAATGCAGTGATGGTCGTAGTCATCAATGTTTTTGCAAGCAAGGTATGCAAGATGTCGCTGATTGGCAATGCTACCTGGTCCATAAACATGAAACTCTTCAGCCATTTTGTCAATTCTCGCGTACGAGGCTGCATTGGCTTCGTAATAGTTTTTCAGCATGGTGCAGAAGCGGTCAAAGGAGTCGGTTGGGTTAGGTAAATCCTTACCAACATTTCTCGTTAACAAGTGGCTGCACTGCTTCATATACACCACTCGATAGTAGACAGTTGCTGTGTGAACGCGGTTGTTGCAAGCTTCCTGAAGGCGGTGGGCGTTCCGTTGCTTCAGCTCGGTCATGTAGTGCAGGAAAGAAGTGTTAACTGGGTTGAAATGCACTCGCGTGTACTCTCTCAAATGCCGTTCCGTCATGCTCGTAGCAAGTCGGGCCGCGGCGACAATCAACAGAGCGGCTATCACGGTTAACCTTGGCATTTTTAACGAAAAAGTTCGAGTCTAAACATGGAAGCAAAAGATCAGGCGAATGCTCATCTTAAAAGTTTGACTGAACGAACGAATAACTTCAAACAAAAATACCAAAGCATTGACGTTTTTTGACAAGAAAAGCAATCAAAACAGAAAATGTGCGTTTGACTTAGTCCGTACAACTCGACCGGGAAGAATCAGTAGAAAAACGCTGTTCTTTAATCAGCAAAACAAAAAGTGCGCATTGCCTCCGATTATTTGATAAAATTTATTTTTTATAAAACAAACATTTGCTGAAAGAGCCTCTGTGCTCTTTGTCCGTTCTCACCAACTGTTTAAAAACTTTTCTGATACATCTTTTGCCGTTGAAAGTAAATGTTGAATGGAGCGAAAGCATATCATGGATTTCGCTACACACTGCAAATCGAAATTAAACAGATAATTGTAAGGAACTTTTGTGGTTTTGCACACTCTACTATCCACTATTGG